>Ga0310810_10000015_pt1 | contig 259308 bp, 217 predicted proteins | sample NCmetagenome_FD_207641 | JGI IMG/M metagenome (GOLD analysis project Ga0310810, IMG submission 207641) | Soil microbial communities from experimental microcosm in Duke University, North Carolina, United States - NC | ecosystem: Engineered > Artificial ecosystem > Soil microcosm > Unclassified...
TCCGCGACCTAACTGGTTCATGCCCAACTCCAGCCAGCACGACTCGTTTCACAAAAGATGGGAATTGTTCAGTGGAGCGCCGGCCTATCTTTTTGCCCTACTAATCACCTGGTTAACGTTAAGCGTTTGGGCACTCTGGCCGATCATGCGGGAAGCACCCGCATCCCTGTTCGTGGCGGCTGTTGCGGCCGTGGCGCGCTTTGCGGGTTTCGGCCCGGCGTTGCTGTGCTCTTTTGCATCCGCCTTTTGCCTGGACTATTTCATTTTCAGCCCGCAGTTCACGTTCGCCACACGACCAGTCGATTTGGAGCGCCTCACGGTTTTCGTCGGGATTTGCATCATTGTCGCAAGCATGGCGCGACAGCGTTCTAAGGCAGAGCGGCGTGCCGCGGAGACGCGGCAACAAATGGCAGCAATCGTGGAGTCCTCGGATGACGCAATCTTTAGCACGCGTCCAGACGGGACAATTACGAGCTGGAACCGCGGCGCCGAGATGCTTTACCAGTACGCCGTGGAAGAAGCCATGGGAAGGCACGTAAGCCTGATCTGCCCCTCCGATCGGCTGGCAGAGGTACAACAGAACACCGACCGCATCAATCGCGGAGAATCGGTCGCCAGCTATCAAACCGAGCGCCAACGCAAGGATGGAAGCAAGGTGAGTGTCATGATTTCGATTTCGCCCTTGCGTACACCAACTGGCGAAATTGTAGGGGCGTCGGCAATCGCGCGAGACATTTCAGCACAAAAACGTTCGGAAGAAGCGCTCAGGCGAAATGAAAAGCTCGCTACTGCCGGACGTCTCGCGGCCTCGATCGCCCATGAAATCAATAATCCATTGGAAGCGGTCACGAACCTGATCTACCTTGCGCGTCACGATTCCCTGAATGCGAATGACTATTTGCAGATGGCGGAAAGCGAAGTGGCGCGAGTCGGACGCATTGCGCAGCAGGCGTTAGGCTTCGTTCGCGACCCTGCTGTCGCCGCTCACCTCGACGTGGGGGCCGTGCTCGAGGAGGTGCTACAGCTCTATGCAAGTAAGCTCAAAAAGAAACAGGTTCGCGTGGAAAAGCGTTTCCATAAGGTTGAGATACAGGCATACAGCGGCGAACTTCGACAGCTGTTTTCCAACCTGATCGTCAATGCGCTCGATGCGCTGCAACCGGGCGGCTGTTTGTACTTGCGGGTAGGCCGCGGGACAGATCGATCAACTCCGGGCCGCAGTGGTGTTCGAGTCGTGGTTGCCGACAATGGAACGGGTATCGCGCCCGAGCACTTTGAGCATCTTTTCGAGCCGTTTTACACGACCAAAAAAGACAGCGGGACAGGGCTTGGGCTTTGGCTATCGCTCGGGATTGTTCGCAAACATGGGGGTAGCATTCGGGTTCGGAGCCGCACGCAAGGCGCCGCCGCAGGAACGGTTTTCTCTATTTTCCTTCCCGAGCTGGTCCAAAACTCGAAAGCCGCCTAAACAGTGGCTTGAACCAAACTGGTCACCCCTCCTAACTGTGTTTTAGACAGCACTTTAAGGACACTGTTCTGAAGGTCAGTGACTTCGGTACCTTAGTTTTGCCCTGCCATTGCGACTTATAATTTTCAGCAAGACTGCCCGCAAATTTTGTTCAGTCAAAGGGAACAGTGGATCCTTTTGTCGCATTTTCGGTTTTCACGTTCGGACTCTGCTTCGGCAGCTTCCTGAACGTCTGCATTTATCGGATGCCTCGCGGTTTATCCGTCTCGCGTCCGAGGTCCGCCTGCCCGAATTGCAAATCCATGATTCCCTTCTACGACAACATCCCTGTTGTTAGCTGGCTGCTTCTAAGAGGGCGTTGCCGCAAATGCAAGACACGCATTTCCGCAAGGTACGTGCTAGTGGAATTGTTAACGGCAGCCATGTTTCTTATCTGCTACCGCTACTTTGGACTAAGTGCAGCATTCATCAAATACGCAACGCTCAGCTTCCTGCTGATTGGGCTAATTTTCACGGATGCCGAGACGAAGCTTCTACCTGACAAGCTGACACTTACTGGTCTGGGGCTGGGATTGTTCTTCAGTGTACTTGTCCCGGTTAATGATCTTGCGTCCCAAGTCTTGCCGGGTCTCGTCAATCTCCCCGTCAGTTCTGATGTGGGCTGGAGATTGATGTCATTCGTGGACGCCTCGTTGGGAGCGATGGCCGGCGCATCGTTCATCTACGGAGCGGGCGCGATCTACCTGCGCGCAAGAGGGATCGAAGGCATGGGGTTTGGCGATGTGAAGTTGATGGGAATGATCGGCGCATTCCTTGGCCTCAAGCTGACGGTCCTGACCATCTTTGCGGCTTCCATTGCGGGTTCGATTTTCGGAGTATCGACTGTTCTCGCGGTTTGGGTCCGCCGCACTCGCCGTTTGATGCAACGCTCGCACCTGAGTGCGATGCAGGCTCGTAAGCGAGCATGGCAATCCGCCCAACTTGTCTATCGGAATTATGAAATGCCGTTTGGAGTGTTCTTGGGCAGCATGGCGCTGCTTGCACTCTTTTTTGGCGAGCCATTCCTGAAGTGGTATTGGGGGCTGCTGTGAGAATACTTACGAACCCAGTCCTCATGCGCGCCGGTGTCGTTTTGGTTGGTGCGACCTTAGCTTTTGTGGTCGCAGTCCTGATCTTCAGGCGCATCAGGCGCAGAGTAACAGACATTTCCTCGGGAATCGGCGAGATGCCAACCTCCGTCGATCAACTTCCATTACATACCTACCACGCTGTCATCCAGCAACTGAAACAGCAGAAGTACGAACTGACGGCCCAACAGCAGACGGATCGCCGAAGAGCGAAGTTCAGCGAAAGTATCAGCGCATCTGTTTTGTCACATCTCTCTTCGGGTGTGCTTTTCTTCAACACTTCAGGTTTGGTCCGGCAGGCCAACAAGGCTGCGAAAGAAATCCTGGGCTACGCGTCGCCAACTGGCATGAGCGCGATAGATATCTTTCGCACCGCACCGGTGGCTGTAAATGGAAAAACCATTCCTCTATCGCAAGCCGTTCAGGACACGATCGCGAGCGGCGTTGAAATCAGCCGGGCAAAAGTCGACTACCGCTGTCCCTCGAATGAGGAACGCGTTCTCGAGGTCACGATTTCACCCGTGTGCGCGGAAGACGGTTCAGCACTGGGAGTGGCTTGTCTGTTTACGGACAAGACAGAACTGGCGGACATAGAACGGGATCTGCAGCTGCGCGGCGAGCTTTCCGCCGAGATGGCGCTAGCGCTTCGAGCATCGTTAGCCACTATCTCAGGATTGGCTCAACAGCTTCGCAAGAATAACGATTTGGAATGTGCGAAACATTTGGCGGCCGATATCGCGCAGGAAGCAGGACATCTGGAACATCAGATTAGCGGCTTTTTAGCAGGAGGCGAAAAGGCTCTTGCAGTCACAAGTTCAAAGTAGATTCAGCTCCGGGTGGCTTTCCGGCGCAACACGAGGGTAACGACAATGAGGCGAACTGTAATTTTTTTGATGGGCTGTATCGTTTTTAGCGGTGCAATTGCCAGCGCTCAATCACTCGGAGACTACGCTAAAAGTGTCCGCAAGGAAAAAGCACAACCGAGCGGGGCCGCGAAACACTTCGACAACGACAACCTGCCGAAGACCGACCATCTAACGGTCATGGGGCAGCCTGCCGCTGCGGAAGTTTCGAAAGAAGAAACCAAGCATGACGGCGATGCCGACCAGCCGAAAACGGACGCAAAGGAAGCCGACACAAAGGAAGCCGACAAAAAAGAGTCAGAGGCGACAACCTCGAGTGACAAGCAGGCACCAAGCGTAAAGGAAAAAGACAAAGACGAAAATGTCGAGAAACAAAAAGCCTGGGACGAGTGGAAAAAGCGTCTCCAAGCGCAGAAGACTGAGATTGCCACGCTGGAAAAAGATCTCGACCTGACGAATCGCGAATACAGACTGCGGGCTGCGGCCATGTACGCCGATGCTGGAAATCGCTTGCGGAATTCTGCGGAGTGGGACAAGGAGGATCGCGATTACAAGGCGCAGATAGCTCAGAAAGAGAAATCAGTCGAGGATGCGAAGTCTAAGCTCGAGTCACTGAAAGAAGATGCCCGTAAGGACGGGGTGCCAAACTCAATCCGCGAATAAAAAGAGTTTTTCTATAACGGGCACGGCTGAGGCCGTGCCTTTTTCATTTCTGTGTTTTAAGCCGATCCAGGATCTGTCGGCAGTGGTGACGGCCGTGGGTTGCGTGAAACTTCCGCCACTGCATAATGTTCAGACCACCGAAAATCGGATGATCGAGTACGCGTACTTTCCCAAACTTCTTTTCGCATTCGGTGGCAAGTCGGTCCATTTCAGCGAGCTGCGTCCGAATCTGATTCACGACGTCGTCCGCTGACATCCCACTGGGCAATGCCTGTGGCGGAGATTTACGGCCTTCGGGAAAATATCCCACGGTGATCACGAGAAACGACGCCAGACGCTGATATATCGAGGGCGATGAAGCCCGTGTCTGTCCCATGGTCAGTGCCCTCTGGAAGCCTTTGCCAGTAGCCGTGTAGGTGAGAAGAAGGTGTTCCAGAATTTGCACGATCGTCCACTTACCGTTCCAGGATTGGACGAGTTGATGGGGAGCGACTTTTTCTATGGCAGAAGCGATTTCGCGATCAAGATGCTCCAAGTGAGGGTTCATAACAGTCCCATCATTTACAATATCCGCCGTCAAACGAAACTCAAAATCATTGGAAGGTCGTGGCAATGAACAAGCTGCTTGTAGCTGTTGCTGCAATGCTGATCTTACTTGGTTGCTCCTCCGAACCGCCGAAGCCAGCCGAAAAGCCCCAGCCAAAAACCACAGAACTGGCTACAGGACGCACAGCCTTCCAGAAGCTCTACGTAGCCGCTCACGGCTGGGGCCGTGATGCGCAGCCATATCGAGTGCAATCGCAAACGTCCGCCGATTCAAATGGTCACGATGGTAAATCGGCAGTATGGCGGGGTTCATTCGCGTCAGTTGCAATGCGCGGTACTAAGCCATACGTCTGGTCCGGAAGCACCGACAAAGATGCGCCTTCGCGTGGCGTATCACCCGGCAATGAAGATTCCTACAACCCTTCGAATTCGTCCACGCAGGTATTCGATATGCAGTTCTTGAAAACCGATTCGGACAAAGCATTCGAAGTTGCCCAGCAGCACGGAGGCGACAAACTCCTGGCTAAAACCGCAGATATGCCGGTCTACTATTCTCTGGACTGGAACCGCTCCGAAAACAAACTGGAGTGGCACGTGATGTACGGAGGCGGGCGAGACGATGCGAAGCTGCGTGTGGCAGTGGACGCCACTACAGGAAACTTTCTTCGAGTTGAAAAGTAGCTGTCGCCAACAGCCTGAGAGCTTGCGCCCGTGCTCGTGTTCCGAAACACGGCGGCGCGCCAAGTAGTAGGAGAACCAACAAGTCTGTTCGGAAATTTTCGCACTCTTTTTTGCGAGTTGACCGACTTTGCCCTAGAATAGGAAAGCTTTTAAGGCTGCTTCCCAGGCCAGCCGAAGTGACCAGTCCCCTCGAGTGCACTTCCACCTCGTGGTCTACCGATCGAGCAGACGTGTCTTCGGGTCCGGGTGCAGTGAATTACCAAGGTCACTTGGCCAGAGGTACCGTCAGCTTCTACCATGAAACCGTCCAGCAGTGAGAACCCAGCCATGCACGGTATTGCGGTAGCGATCCTCAGTGAGGACCGAGAGCAGACGGTTGTGCTCCAGAGCAGACTGGAGAGCACAAACCTCGTGCGGGTGGTTTACAGTCATGCCGGTTTTCCGGTCGGGCCGACCGACCCAGTGTTGCGCCAGCTACAGGATCAACGCGCAGAAGTGGTCGTGGTCGATATTGACTCTCATGCCCCACAGCGGGCGATCAGTACGATTGAGTTGATCCACTCCACGACAAACGACATAACAATTTTCGCTATCGGCGAGATGTCACAGCCATCCATGATCGTGGCTGCGATGAGAGCCGGAGCTGGAGAATACGTCGATCGCCAAGCTGGACGCGACGCGCTCATGGAAAGCCTGACGCGGTTCACAACCTCGCGTAACCGCAACCGCAATGTCTCAGGCCGAGCAAGGATTTTCACAATCCTGAATGCGAAGGGCGGGTCCGGCGCGACTACTACCGCCGTTAACACTGCGATAGCGTTGCAGGAAATGCATGGAAAAGTGGTGCTGGTCGACTTCGCCCCGATTGGACATGCGGCTCTTCATCTGAATCTGCGTCCCAATTTTGGGGTAATGGACGCTCTCCAAAATCTTCATAGAATGGATTCGACGCTCCTCGAAGGTTTATCGACGCCATTCAAAAATGGGCTTCACTTACTTGCGGGCGCTCAGCAACCATTTCCAGCGGCGCCCACGGCTGGTGAACTCGCACGGCTTTTCGATCTGCTGGTCACGCACTATAGCTACGTGGTCGTCGATTGTGGCGGACGCTTCGATCAGACCACTCGTCTGATTTGCGATCTTGCCAATGCCGCTTTGCTAGTTGCGCAAACAGATGTGGTTTCGTTATGGAGCACGGGAAAGATTCAGACTTTCCTCCAGGAAGGTGGAAGCCGTGAGCGGCTGCGGCTTGTTTTGAACCGTTACAAGAAGATCCCAGGTTTCAGCGATGAAGATGTAGAAAAGGCCACGAACTGCAAAGTTCTCTGGAAGATCCCCAACAATTTCCAAATGATCGGGCCTGCCATCGACAAGGGCGTTCCAGTCGCGTTGCAAGAGTCTCCGGACGTAAGCCGCTCTTATCGGGGCCTAGCTGCGATCCTGGCAGAAGCCTCCGCTGGTGAAGGAACTATCGATTTCACGTACGGCAAAGCGGATGCGAAATCGAAAAATCCCGGGCGCCTTGTGATTTCTCCGCTGCGAGCGGGTCAGTAGCAGCACCCCACTCAATTTCTTGGTTCGATCATCACAGTCCCAATAGATCGCCGCTCCTCACATTTTGGAGAAGCGTAAAATGGGATTGCATTACGATGCATTCGACGTGTTGGTGACGTCCCCCTTCAAGGAGTGCAGCCATGCAATCCGCCGCCAACTCAGATCGCTTGCCGTTCCAGCGCATTCTGGTAGCTACTGATTTCTCGGCGCCTTCCCTATCGGCAGTCCAACGTGCAACGACCTTTGCCCGGTTATACGGAGCGACACTCTACATCACTCACATTTTGCCGTCGGATGCTACCCAAAACGATCACGCGAGCGCTTGGCGAGACGGGCAACGGCTTGAGACGGAACTCCTGGTGCAGGGCGCATTACGTGGCGTTCAGCACGAACTGCTGGTTGGCTCCGGAGAGATTTGGGCTGGGATTTCTCAGCTGGTGTCCGAGAAAAATGTGGATGCAATTGTGGTTGGGACTCGGGGGCGCACGGGCTTGGCGCGTGTGCTGTTAGGTTCGGTTGCGGAGCGTATATTCCGCCAAGCGTTGTGTCCGGTTCTCACGGTTGGACCGAGAGCCGCAGGTGAGGTGAGTAGTCCTTCATTACGCCGCATTCTCTATGCGACTGACTTCACGGCGTCTTCACTGCACGCATTCCGCTATGCGTTTTCGCTCACTCAGCACGCAGGAGCACACTTGACGCTACTTAACATCATCCCGGAGCTACCCGCTACGGAAGCGGCATCAAGAGAGTCGATATTAGAAGCCGCTCGTAGCCGGCTTCGGGCGATCATGACGAATGATTTAATTCTGCCCAGAGAGCCGGAGTTTGTCGTTGGCTTCGGGACACCGGCGACGCGCATCCTCGCATTGGCTGGCGACCAATCGGCAGATTTGATTGTGCTCGGCTTGAGACAGCCTGGCGACTCGCTCGCCGGAAGGCGCTGGACAACGGCATCCGAAGTGACAGGAAAAGCTATGTGTCCAGTCCTCACGGTTCGAGCGCCAGCTTAGAGTGGATATCCAGCCGCTCACACAACAGCAGGAACTTCCACCACAATCGTTGGCTCGAGCACCATAGTGCATTCGAGAGATCGCGAGATTAGACAGGCGCGTTCGGCTTTTTCGAGAACGCGCCCCATCCGCTCGCGATCCTCGTCACGACTGATCTTCACAACCGGCCGAAGGATTATCTTCGTGAACCGGTATCCACCTTCGAGGCGCTCAATCATTCCTTCCACAGCCACCCGCAGGTCATCGAATTCAAGTTTGGAAGCGTCCGCTACCGCTCGCAACGTTGCGGCATAGCAGGTGGAAACGGAAGCAACCAAGAGGTGTTCGGGCGTCCACAAACCTGGTTCACCACCAAATTCGGGCGGGGCGGCATAGTTGATTGTGCGTGGAATGGATTCCGCTTCCACAATCCCTCGACGATGCATCGTCCAATGTGCCTCGGCGCGATACGTATATCGTTTCGGCATCAGTGCTCTCCTGTCCGGAAAGCTATCGCGCGCGAACTTTGTAGGCAGTGATTCGCGTCACGGGAGTCTTCACCAAAGTGTATCGGGCGCACGTGTGAGAAATGTCACAAGGTTTCGTGGCACATATCACGGAAGGGCGTTGCAATCGGCTTAAGAATGGTTTTAGGAGTTTGGATGGGACCTTCGTCCAGACCGACGGCCCCCTGGAGGGACACGTGGCACGCGATAACCACACTTTGCTGGAAGTCCTTAGAAAAGAACTGCAGTTCCTCGAAGGCGGTGGATACGACAGAGTTGCCGCTCATTATTGGAAACCCGTCTCTGTATTCCAAAACTCCGTCTCTTGCCCAAATGTAGACGACCCGGGCAAATCCGTCCCGTGTCACCAGTGCACATATTACGAACTGGTCCCACCTCATGCACGGGATGAAAGCGTTCCTTGCCACTTCATTCCTCTAAACAACGAGGGCGAGACGATTCACAGCATGGAGCGGCAATACAGCCAGGAAGAACTGCTGGAAGCCGTGGGAATTTGGCTTCGCACTACGATCAAGAAACTTGAGAACGAGTCAGCCAACTGATCGAACCACATGCGAGCTAACCAATCACCGAACTAATCTTTTTGTGCGTGTGTAGGAGCCAGGTCTTGCGGGAATGATTTGAAGGTCACCTCTCGCGATCGGGAACTTACTTTCTGGTGGTCATCCGTGGAATTCTCCGTGAGCGTCCCACGCAGGATGTAGTACGCCTCATCACTCGGGCTCTTCCCTTCGCCTCGTTCGACAGTGCCTTTGAAATCGAACCACACTCCATGTACAGTCTGCGTACTGAATGTCACTCGACGATCGTCCAACTTCCCTTCTTTGAAAAATTGATCCAGGAAGGCGTCCTTGTCGCTCTCGAGATTTCCATATCGCGAGATAAATCCAGTAACCCGACTGCCTTCTTCCACGGTGAGTTGCACGAATTCTCCCTCACGCAAAAACGTGTACATCCCTGAATAATCCGGGATCTTCGGCGAGGACGGCGGTGGGGCTTGTTGTTTGTTTACGGAGGTTTGGGCCTGCCCAGGCACGTTGAGCAGCAGGGCACACGCCAGCACCAACATGGAGCTTGCCTTGCGTTTCATATGAGTCGTCCTCATCCTACTACAGCTAACAACTCGAAAGTCCGCGAGAACCGCCTGATCGGAGCCCTGCTCGGATATAATCGGAACACCTCGAGTTGTGATGTGGCTCGCATGACCTCCAGCCTTGGGCTTCTAGAACCAGTTGTTGATTCCCAAGCGGAACAACATTCCACACCCATCTTTCTGATGCGCCTTGAGCCTCGGGCCTCTGGTTTTTTCGAGAACGTCGCGGCGGTATTCCGTGCATCGCCGGCCCAAGCCAATCTCCCGTCCGATTCAACATTTTGGAAAGACGTGTTCGTCAACCGGCGTCTTCCTTGGCAGCCTTTTGGAGAATCGGTTCTGCTGCACGGTTTGGCAATCGGGATGGTCTGGCTACTCTCAGTTGCCTGGGTACGACAACACCCGCTCACGCCACGCACGACGAATCTCACTAACGTTACTGTCTATTCGCCCGAGGAGTACTTGAAGCCTCTCGATACCGGCAAAGGTTCGTTGCAATCATCAGCTGGAGACCCGGTTTATTCGCGGCAAGAGGTTATCTCTGTTCCGCCCGAAGCCGATAACCACACACAGACAGTAGTGGTCCCACCCGATCTAAAGCTGGCGGAAGAAGTCCCCTTGCCGAACGTGGTTTCCTGGCCGCAGGCAAACGTGCCTGTTCCTATTGATGCCACGATGCTCGCCAGCAAGTTGCCTGGATTGCCTTCCTCGGTCGTAGCGCCGGTTCCTGAACTGGCCGCTGAATCAAATCGAAGAACAGTCGACCTGGCGCAAAATGTAGTCGCTCCAACTCCGGACATCGGCGCTGTCATGAGTACGCAAGCGATTCACGCGCCCCAAACCTCCGTGGTGGCGCCTCCTCCGAGCGTGGACGCCTCTCGCACTCGCCGAGTCGGAGATCTGAACATTGCCCAGAGTGAGGTCGTTGCGCCTGCACCCTCGTTGCCGGTTGAAGCACAACGCGCCAGCACACGCAGCCTGTCTGGAACCGTTGGTGCTGGAGAGGCAGGAGTTGTTCCTCCGCCGCCATCGGCAATGGGTTCAGAGGGCGCGGCAACTGCCGGATCTCGCATGATTGCCCTCGGGATTCATCCGGCAGCCCTAACGGGACCCATCACGCCACCTGCGGGGAATCGGCGCGGCAGTTTCGCTGCGACGCCCTCCGGGCGAGCGGATGCAACAGGCAAACCAGCAATCGCCGGTCAAACTGCAAACACAAGCGCAGGTTTGGGATCCGGGAGTGCACCCGGCAATGGCGGCAGCGATGGACATAATGCACTCCAAGGTGTTCCGCCCGGACTGCATGTAGGAGATGGTCCTCCACAAAAAGGCACTTCGACGATTGCGGGAGATGGAAACGGCAATGCAGCCGGCGGGGAATCTGGCATGAGCGCCAGCGCAGCACCGCCGCATACGACCGCTACGCATCCGACGAAAGTAGCCTCTCCTCTTCCTGACGACAAAGTAACTGAGACTGAACGGCAGGTGTTTGGTGGTCGGCGCGTCTACTCTATGACTTTGAACATGCCGAATCTCAATTCAGCGGGCGGAAGCTGGATTATCCGTTTCTCGGAAATGTCCGATCAGTCCGGCCCAGGTCCGCTTACCGCTCCCGAGGCAACCCACAAGGTTGACCCCGGATATCCGATTGAGCTGATGCGCCAGAACGTACAGGGAACACTCACTCTGCGGGCGGTGATCCACAGCGACGGACATGTAAGCAACGTGGAAATTCTGAATAGCCCGGATGATCGACTCGACCAATTTGCGCGGTCCGCGTTTGAACGCTGGACGTTCCGCCCAGGGACGAAAAATGGAAATGCTGTGGCTCTTCAGGCGGTAGTCAACATCCCGTTTAAAACTCGCAATTCGTTCTAGATCACGCTTTACCGCTGGCGGCACTCTTTCCGGCTGATCCCTTTAAGCGATCTAATGCCGAATAAACCTTCGGATCGGCACACACTTCGTAGTATCGCCTATCGGACCAGCGTTGAAGAGAAAAGGTTCTAAGATCAATTTGCGCGACACGGCTTTCGCGCACAGCGATTCTGCGGAAAATGTCGCTGCCGACTGGGACTAGCCCAGTGAATACGCGCGAACCATCCTCTTTCCAGGGCAGCGGCAGATTCAGAGAACAAGCTGTGATTGCTACTTCTTGCTGCAACTTCGCGAAGGCTGCCTCGTTCAGACAGATACCGCCGACGTTGAAACGTAACGTGAAGTCTTCACTGTTCTCGCCAACGTCCGAGTCGCTCACGGTTTGAAACGCAAACACGCGGAACGGACTATCGAATTGCTCCATCGCTTTTCGAACACGCTTGTGGCAGGAGGAGAGGCGATCGCTTTCGTTGATTGCGTCGGAAATCATGATCCGGCGATTGCCGTCCATCAAATATAGGGGCGCAGCCTCCTGATATGAGATGCCGATTCCAAGTTCGAGATTTGGCAGACCTGATCGCGCAAGAATTTCGTTATAGCCGCAGACAATGTCGATGATTTCTCTTGCCAGCACGCAGGCGCGGCTCACCGCCATCGCGGGTTCACCTTCTCGCTCCAGCAAGGCGAGGATGATCGCATCCCCTTCCAGAAAGACTTTAACGGCCCCGTACTTCGGAAGCAGCTTGGTGATGGGCTCGTAGAAGTTCAGGCTGAAGTATGACGCCGGATTCAGGTCACGCTCCATGAGGGAGCGCGTTAATCGAGAACTGTCGCGGATGTCGGCTTTCAAGACCACATGATGAACAATGCGTTCCTCTGTTGGGCGCTGTTCTTCCGGTAGTAGGAATTCATAAAGCGTCCCGTTTACCGCGCTGAGTTCCCGCATCTTGTCGTTAACGATCAAGTGCACGCTGTCGAGCCCCGCATTCAGAGTTTCCAATCGCCGCCAATCCCGATGGAAACAACTGAAGTCACGGAAAAATCGGATGGCCACTTTCGCGCGCTCAACGCCACGGCATGAAGAGACGCGTTCCTCTGCCGTATACAACCGCTCGGCAGAGAGTTTTCCGTGTTCTTCGATCATTTTGACGACGCGGTTGAACTCCGCTCGTGACACCAGAGCATTTTTCAATTGCTGCGGGTTGATACGCGGCGCGTACTCGGACAGCAGCGGAACAGTTTCATAGGATGCAACCACGGTCTCCAGGATCCCCTGATCTTCGAGCAGGTCTATCCAGGCTTTCAACCGCAACTGTCGCGCTTTGGCATCCGGGGAGGAGTCATCATACGCATCACCCAACAGCTCAAACGCATTTTCGGGTGCATTGAGATATCCATCGATGGCGGCGTCATCCCTCTCCGGTAGCTCGAGAGACTGCAGGAAGTTACTTGCGATTCTTCGCGCTTCCGAAAAGCGGTCTGGATCGCGATCGAAATTCCCGAACATTACGTAGTGCTGCGCGCAAAGATAATCGTCTTTCCCGTCTTCACTGAAAATAAGTGGATTCAAGAACAGCTGATACGCGGGCGGATCCCCATCTCCAAAAAGCGATCGCCGCATGCGGGCCATAGTTTCTTTCTCGATTTCCCGCAGCATTTGGAAGATATCCTGACCAGTTTTGCGGATGATGATCTTCTTGCGCACCTGGTAGGCGGCTACCTGCTCGCGTTGCGACATCGCAGCCTGTTGGCGAAGGCCGTCTGCGTTCTTGATGCGGATCCTGCACTGCTCCAGCAATTGCGAAAACTGCTCATGTAATTCCTGACGCAGGAACTTCATAACTGCCAGGCGGCCGAGAATATCCACGGCCAAACTGTTTTTCATTTTCGCTTTTGTAAGACAGGCGGCCAGAATGTCGGACAGAAGCGGCTTAAGGTCGGCCGGATCTATCCGAGGCGCAGTTCGAACAGGAACTGGACGAGCCAGAAAGTAACTGGGCGAAGCAGCAACGGTCGTTTCCGCGGAGAGAAGTGTCTCAACTTCACCGTGACGTGCAAGACGCAACGCAATCTGTGCCCGTGCGGACTCCACGAATTTCGGACTCAGATACACGTCGTGACGCAAGTTATCGACGCCGATCTGCAATGACTCTAAAGACAACGATGGCGTGTAGGAAACGAGCCGAGGAGCGCCCGCATCAACGGTCGTTTGACTTAAGCGAAGAATGGGTAGGCGTGGGATACGCACGTTTCGAAACGGACCGCTGAGACCTTCTCCTTTCCGGCTGATGTGACGCGCAAAAACAGGGCTATGCGCCACCCGTAGATCGTGAAATCTCGGAAGCTACTGATTTTGAAGACACTTCTTCGTTCGAAACTAGCATGAGCCAGGGGGTGGGCCAACGTTACCCAAGTTACCCCGTAAGCTGCTGATTCGAGGAACCTTCTGCGTTGCGATCAAGGCGTCTGGAGCGCGATTTGGCCCGCGCCCAGAGATCGCGATATCTTCGAACGTGAGGACTTAAGCTCTCGTGCCAATACCCATCACTTCCCCGACGCGCATCCAGGCTGCTGGAAATAAACCAAAGCTAATCGACGAGTTTGTTGGACGGGTCAATAGCAAAGACTCACAGGTCAGCATCGCGCACATGCGTAGCCCCGAAGGTTGGGAAGAACCAGGACAGACTCCCGAGTTCGACGAGTACACGATCGTGCTCAAAGGAACGCTGCGCGTAACGTATGACGGCGGATCTCTGGATGTTTCTGCCGGACAAGCTGTCATCGCTCAAAAGGGTCAGTGGGTTCGTTATTCGACACCGGCCACCGGCGGAGCGGAATACATCGCAGTATGTGTACCGGCGTTCTCAATGGAACTGGTACACCGCGATTCAGAAAGTGGAGCGCACCAGTGAAACACGCGATCATCGGAGCTGGCGGGGTTGGAGGTCTGATTGGAGCAGTTCTGGCGCACGAGAGAGAGCAGGTCAGCATGGTCGTCCGACCGGGAACGTTGGGCGACTATTCGGGCCCTCTGCATCTGGAAAGCCCGTTCGGCGAGTGCGATGAGAGCGTTTCCTGGACTGAACAACTATCGCAAGCGGATGTTGTGTGGCTCACCGTAAAAGCGCCACAGCTGGACGCAGCAATGGAAGTCCTTGCAGCCGGTCCTCTGCCGCGAGCCATCGTTCCCCTTCTGAACGGAGTTGAGCACGTTGCCATCTTGCGCAACAAGTTCGGTCATGAGCGAGTTATCCCGGCCACGATCGCTGTTGAGACCGAGCGCATAGCGCCCGGACGAATCGTTCATCGTTCTCCATTCGCACGCCTCCACATGGCTTCTTCTGGGAAGGCACTCCTCGCAGGAACGATGGAGCGGCTTCAGCGAGTCGGATTCACCTGCGTATTTGTCGACGAGGAGGCAACGCTGCTCTGGCAAAAGATAATTTTTCTGGGGCCCATTGCGCTCTCGACAACTGCCGCCAATAAGCCGATCTGTGACTTGGTCGCCGACCCAGCGCTGTGGCAACGGTTGAAGGCTGGTGTTCATGAGGCCTGTGAGGCGGGCCGCGCCGAAGGCGCGAAACTTAATGAGGAAGTGGTCATTAACTCGATCAAGACTCTTCCTCCTGGCATGCGTAGCTCCATGCAGAAAGACGTCGAACAGGGCAAACAACCGGAACTCGATGCGATCGGCGGGGCAATCGTGCGGGCTGCGGCTAGACATGGCATCAGCACTCCCGTTTTGATCGATCTGATCGACGCAGTGGAGAATAAAACGAAGGCTAGGCTAAGCAGTAGCGGCTGAGCGCCAATTGCTAAGTACTAATGGCTGTCTCACTCCCACTCGATCGTTCCCGGCGGCTTAGAGGTAACGTCATACACCACCCGGTTCACGCCACGAACTTCATTTACAATTCGATTCGAGATTGTTTTTAGAACGTCATAAGGCAGCGGCACCCAATCCGCGGTCATCCCATCTTCAGAGTGAACGGCACGGATTGCGCAGGTATAGGCGTACGTGCGCTGATCTCCCATAACACCCACAGACATCACGGGAAGCAGCACGGCAAATGACTGCCAGATTCTCTGATATAAGCCGGCTTTCTTGATTTCTGTGACCACGATGTCGTCAGTCTCCTGCAGAATTGCAATTCGCTCAGGAGTTACTTCACCCAGAATTCGAACTGCCAGTCCTGGACCCGGGAAAGGTTGACGCTGAAGGAGATCCTCGGGCATACCCAAGTCGCGCCCAATGCGGCGAACTTCATCTTTGAATAGGTCTTTCAACGGTTCAATCAGCTTCAACTTCATTTTCTCGGGCAGACCGCCAACGTTGTGATGAGTCTTGATCGTCTGCGATGGGCCTCGGACGGAGCGCGACTCGATCACATCGGGATACAGCGTGCCCTGCACGAGCCAATCCACCCTGCCCTCTTCCTTTTCGATCCGGTGTGCTTCCTCATCGAACACCCCTATGAATTCGTTGCCGATAATCTTTCGCTTCTTCTCCGGATCAGTTACACCTTTGAGCTTTGAGAGAAAACGATCGCTGGCATCAACTGCAATGAGGTGCAACCCCAACTTATGGCGCAGATTTTGCTGAACCTTCTGAAACTCGTTCTTGCGTAGAACTCCATTGTTGACGAACACGCATGTAAGCCGCGAATTTCCTTTCGCGTCGCGCATGGCGCGATCCACCAGAACAGCCGCTACGGAAGAGTCCACTCCTCCGGAGAGCGCGCAAATCGCACGGCCAGAGCCGACTTGTTGTCGGATTGAAGAGACCGTCGCATCGATGAAATGTTGTGCCGTCCAGTCGGGGTTTGCACCGCAGATGTTGAAGACAAAGTTGCGGAGAATGTCCGTGCCCAGCTTGGTGTGATGAACCTCGGGGTGAAATTGGACAGCCCACATTCTTTTCGATGGATTCTGAATGCCGGCCAGAGCATTCGGCGTCGAAGCCATCAATGTGAAACCTTCCGGCAATCTCTCGGCCTCGTCCCCATGCGACATCCACACGGCAAGAAGCTTCGGAAGGCCTTCGAAGAGCTGCGACTCGGCGGTGCGCTCGACAGTCGCATGACCATATTCGCGTTTCGCGCCTGAACGTACCTTTCCGCCCAACGTGTGAACCATGTAGTGGAGGCCGTAACAGATGCCGAGCACCGGTAAACCCTGCTCGAGAACGCGCGCATCTGCTACCGGCGCATCCGTGTCATAGACAGACGACGGTCCGCCGGACAGGATGATGCCCACAGGCGAGTAGCTTCGTACTTCATCGAGCTTCGCCGTGCAAGGCAGCACGACCGAAAAAACATTTTGTTCGCGGATACGGCGCGCAATCAGCTGGGTATATTGCGAGCCAAAGTCGAGGATGACGATGGATTGGGTTTCCACTGACGAGTCTCTCAGATTCGGCTGGCCAGTGTAAAGCGGCAAAGCTGGATATGCCAGCCCTCTCGTGTCTTCTTATCTACGTTTCTTCTGGATTGTCACAGGAACGAGAACGAGATTCGATGTCGCTCAGGATGTCATCTTCAGGAGGGAATTCGATTGATTGTGTTGTCATCGGGTCGTTCGGCAAAGCGATCGCTGGAACGATCGGCTCGGCGAGAAAAGGCGTTGGCACGGGTGCCACCACCTCTGGCGTTAGTGGCATCTCGGCCAGGCAAAACCACGCCGCCATGCGACCGACGTGAATGGCATCGGCTAGGACGAAATAGAGGAGAGCAACCAGAAGCAGTGTCGCCAAAATTAGTTTGCCCGGAAGGATCTGCGCCATGCTCACAACGGAGGACGCGATCGTCATTCCGATCGCGAACATTGTTATGTGCATTAACCCGAACCAGAAGTTGATCGCCCACAACCCGCCTGAACGTTCTCGCGAGAAGCGCGCTGCAGCGGCCATTGCGCCAAAAGCATCTCGACCATCCCGTACGACAAAGACGCCGGCGAGCGATAACGTCCAGTTCAGCGTAGCCCAAGTTAACGAGACGAGGCCAAGTAGCAGAAGAGTCCACAGGAACAGCCATCCGGGTCTTGGATGATAATTTGCGAACACCCGTGCAGGAAGAATGAATGTGCCGATGACGCCTACCGATGTCATTAGCGCCAATACGAGACGCAGAACATTGATTCCCACTAAGGATCGCACTGAGCCTGTCGAGCGCACCTCCCTTTCAGAACTCAAGTGCTCTACGACGTAGTCCCGAATCGCCTGCAACGAGGCCGAGCGTCCGACAGCGCCTATGATGGTCCATGCGAGCCCTGCACCAGAAACGACAATCGTCAGCCCCAGTGCCAGCCGTAGCCCACTTCCTTGAAAGATGTGGGCCAACGCTTTGCCGATCAGAGTGGGCTGTCCTGAATCCAAGAACAGCAGATCGCGCGGAGCAACAGGCAAACTGTCGAGATACTCGGTTAGGAGCACACCAGTGAGAAACGCGACCGCCCCCCAGAAACTCCAACGCCAGGCAATCTCCGCCAAGGTCAAAGACGGACGCCGAAAGATAACGCGAAAACCTTCAAGAGTTGGTGAGCGGTGTGCCATACGTTATCGGAGCACGAGATTGACCAGCTTGCCGGGAACATAGATCTTTTTGACAATCGTCTTCCCGACCATCGCGGCCTTCACCTTTTCATCAGCAAACACATGTTCCCATACCTGGTCCTCGCTCGCATCCACCGCAACGACAACGCGACTCCTAAGCTTTCCATTGATCTGAACGGGGATCTCGATTTCTTCTTCTTTCGCGAGCGCGGCATCGTACTTGGGCCATGTCGAGCGCAGCAGGCTTCCCTTCTCTCCGATCATTTCCCAGAGTTCATGAGACAGATAAGGCGCAAATGGCGCCAACAATAACGTGAGTGTGCGCTCAACGTCTCGGACCAACCATGCGGGAATCGCTCCCTGTGCAATTTTCTCCTCGACAGCGTAAAGCGCATTCAACATTTCCATGATCGCCGCGATGCAGGTATTGAAATGCCACCTGCCCTGGAAATCATCGGTGACTCGCTTAATCGTTTGATGCAACTTGCGCTGAATGGCGCGAGCCTCGGGCGACAAAGTTTCTGACCGAGAACCTTCGCCAGCCGCTTCCCCGGCATGCGCATACTTCACGAAAAACCGGTACACACGGCCGAGGAACCGCTGAATGCCCTCGATGCCTGAATCTTGCCAATCGAGATCCCGGTCGGGCGGCGCCGCAAATAAGCTGTAGAGCCGCGCCGCATCAGCTCCATAGCGCGCCACCATCTCGTCGGGCGTGACCACGTTGCCCAGATTCTTCGACATCTTGGCGCCATCTTTAATCACCATCCCCTGCGTGAACAAGCGTTCGACCGGCTCCGAATTCTTCACCAGGCCCATGTCGCGCATGAACTTGGTCCAGAAGCGCGAATAGATCAAGTGCAGGATGGCGTGCTCGACGCCGCCAATGTACTGGTCAATCGGGAACCAGTAGTCCACAATTTTTCCGTCGAACGGCGCGCGATCGTTGCGTGCATCGGTGTAGCGATAGAAATACCAAGACGAGTCGACGAAGGTGTCCATCGTGTCGGCTTCGCGCCGAGCAGGCCCGCCACATTTTGGACACTTCGTATTCGCAAACTCGGGCACCCGCAACAGTGGCGATCCACCGGTTAGCGTGATGTCCACGTTTTCGGGCAACAGCACCGGTAAATCATTTTCGGGAACTGGAACAATCCCATCCTTCTCGCAATAAATCATCGGGATTGGCGTGCCCCAATAGCGTTGCCGCGAGATGCCCCAGTCTTTCAAGCGATAAGTGACCGTGGCTTTGCCGAAACCATTCTGCTCGGCGAATTCGGACATCTTTTTGCTCGCCTGTTCACAGGTCAGCCCACTGAAAGGCCCGGAATTCACGAGAACGCCATTCATTGTCGAAAATGGAATCGCGGGTTCGACCAGAGTTTCTTCGGGATCTCCGTCGGAGGGCACAATCACCAGGCGGATTTCGATGTTGTATTTCTTTGCGAAGTCATAATCGCGATCATCGTGCGCTGGAACCGACATGATCGCGCCTGTGCCATAGTCCATGAGGATGTAGTTAGCCACCCATATTGGCACCGCTTCTTTATTAAACGGATTACGAGCGTAGCGCCCAGTAAATACGCCGTGTTTTTCGATTGAACCGATATCGCCCGATTCTTTTGCTTTCCGTTGTTCGGCGATCAACTCATCGACTTTGCTCTTCAGCGCCGCATCCTTTGCGGTGAAACCCGCAACCATCGGATGCTCAGGCGCCAACTGAACCGACGTTGCTCCGTAGATCGTGTCGATGCGCGTCGTGAAGACTGAAATTTTCGATCCTGCAGCGCCGACAGTTCCACCCAATTCGAAGTCGACGAGCGCGCCTTCGCTGCGGCCGATCCAGTTGCGCTGCATGGTGCGCACCTTTTCGGGCCAGCCCTCAAGCCTTTCGATGTCGCGCAGCAACTCGTCTGCGTACTCGGTAATCCGTAAAAACCACTGCTCGAGATCGCGCTGCTCCACCACGACATCTTCGTGGCGCCAGCAGCGTCCTCCAACCACTTGCTCGTTTGCCAGCACCGTCGCGCACGCGGGACACCAATTCACTCGGCTCTTCTTCCTGTAAGCGAGCCCCTTCTCATAGAGTTTCAGGAAGAACCATTGATTCCAGCGGTAGTACTCGGGCAGACACGTGGTAACCTCGCGCGACCAGTCATACGCAAAGCCCAAGCGTTTCATCTGCGCTTTCATGTTCGCGATGTTCGAAAGTGTCCACGCGCGTGGTGGAGTATTGTTCTTGATCGCCGCGTTTTCTGCCGGTAGGCCGAACGAGTCCCATCCCATCGGATGCAACACGTTGTAACCATTCATCCACATGTAGCGGGCTAGGGCGTCGCCGATCGAATAATTTCGAACGTGGCCCATGTGAAGCGCCCCGGACGGATAGGGCAACATCTCCAACACGTAATATTTAGGCTTGGTTGAGTTTGAGTCCGCAGCATACAGGGCAGGGTCCTGCTGCCAGCGGTCAGACCACTTCATCTCAATACGTTGAGCATCATAGCGCTCATCACGAGTAGGTTTTTCGTCCTGTTGGATTGTTGGTGACATAGTAATTTGGGAAAGAAACTCCATTTTACAACGCTTTGCCGCTAACACTCGGAGGGCACGAAGTTCGTCATCGCCCCGTAGCCCGCTGTTTCGACCCGCGATACACTGGTACGTTCGAGGTGAGTCCATGTTAGTTGTCATGCAGGCGCATGCTACCGAAGAACAGGTGCGCGCCGTTTGCGAAAAGATCGAGAGCCTGGGATATCGCGCTCATGCAATGCCTGGAGCGCAGCGTACCGCCATCGGTGTTACAGGCAATCGCGGTGAAGTCGAGCCTGGCACGCTGGAAGAAATGCCGGGCGTACAGGAACTCATTCGCGTCTCGAAACCCTACAAGCTCGTGAGTCGCGACGTGAAAGAAGAGAACACGGTTGTCGGCTTCCCGGGTTCCGACGCGACCGTAGGTGGAAAACAACTCGCAATCATGGCTGGGCCCTGCGCGATCGAGAGTCGAGAGCAAGCGTTCAGCGTGGCAGAACGCGTCCACCGCGCCGGCGCTCAATTCTTCCGAGGCGGCGCTTATAAACCGCGCACCTCACCGTACTCGTTCCAGGGACTCGAAGAAGAAGGTCTGCGGATCATGGCAGAGATCCGCGACCGATTCGGATTGCGGATCGTGACTGAGGCAATCGACCATGAATCGCTGGAATTAGTCGAGCGCTATGCCGATGTCATCCAGATTGGCGCCCGCAACATGCAGAACTTCTCTTTGCTAAAACGTGCCGGACGAGCGAAAAAACCGGTTCTTCTGAAGCGCGGAATGTCCGCGACACTCGAAGAATTTCTTATGGCCGCGGAATACATCATGAGCGAAGGCAACTATAAGGTTGTCCTCTGCGAACGAGGAGTTCGGACCTTCGCCGATCACACTCGCAATACTCTCGATCTGAGCCTTGTGCCAGCAGTACAGCGACTCAGTCATTTGCCTATCGTGGTTGATCCCAGCCATGGAACTGGAAAACGAAACAAGGTGACCCCGCTTTCGAGAGCGGCCATCGCTGTGGGCGCCGACGGGTTGATCGTGGAAGTTCACTGCGATCCGGATAGGGCGCTGTCAGATGGAATCCAGTCGCTCTACCCAGATCAATTCGATGAATTGATGAACCAGGTGCGACAAATTGCTCCGGTCGTGGGTAGATCAGTGGCATCAGAGCAGCCACAATCAGCGTTACAAACCTCGGCTTGATAGCGTCGCGATAACGGTCGACGGATGCAGCGCTAATTGCGCCCCTGACTCCCTGATCCGCTTGAGAAAACTACTCGTCACTATCGTCGCGTTGCCAATCCTCGTGGGCTTGGGTTGGTGGTACTTCCACGAACGTCAGCTGCCCCCATATGGGCCGTCCTATCGCGAATACGCGTACATCACGAACGGAAAAAGTAACACCGTAACCGTGATCGACTTGCTCACATTTCAAACAGCGAGAACGATCCAGGTTGGGTCAGAACCTACCGGAGTGACCGCCAACAGCAAGAAGAATGAGATTTATGTCGTAAATTCCAACTCGAACAACGTCACTATCATTGACGCCGAGCAGAATCGGGTGGTCGCTAGTATCGGGGTTCACGCCAAACCCTATTTCATCGATGTTTCTCAAGACGGAAAGCGTGCCTACACAGCCAACTCAGGGTCCAATAATGTGTCGATTATCGACCTCGAGCGCCGCGCGGTAATCGGAAATGTGCGCGTCGGTTCGGCTCCCGGACTGGCCCGAGTCTCTCCGGATGGGCGTACAGTCGTCATTTCCAATCGCGAGTCTGACAATGTATCGATTCTCGATGCGAACCGATTGCAGGTACGCGCGACGCTACAAACGTGCCGCGAACCTGGAGACATCGCGATCCTGCCCGATTCGAGCAAAGCCTTCGTTGCATGCTCCGCGTCAAATCAAGTGGCTTCGATCGACCTGAAGTCCGACAAGGTACTCGCACTGCTCGACGTCGGACAAATGCCTGTGAGCCTGGCCTTGAAGCCGGACGGCGGTGAGTTGATCGTTTCGAACTTTGGATCGGGAAGCATCTCGATCATCGAAACTGGGACCAACGAAGTCAGCGGCAGCTACTTGATTGGCAACCAGCCATCGCGAGGACTAGTCACCGCCGATAATTCGCGGGTTTACATCAGCAACTTCGGATCGAATAGCGTTGCCGTTTACGACATCGACATTGGAAAGATGATTGCCGTGTTGCCAGTGGGAAGCCATCCGGATGCCTTGGCACTCTCGCAAAATCAGAACTATTTGCTGGTGCTCGATTCGCAATCTGGGGATGTGACGGTCATCCAGAAACGAAAGCCACGCAAGCTTGAACCGACTGAGTATTCCCTGTTAACGATGATCCCGGTTGGTTCTGAGCCCAATAATGTGGTCGTCAAATCGTTCGTTGTTCAGGTGCCGCGAAACTAAGGGACTGGGCCTGAATTCGTATGAACACATCGTAACTGAATCCTAATCCTAAAGAACTAACATCGACGATTGTCATACGTCTAAACAGCCAGCGCGTGTTGGGTGTGCAAGAGGGAACGTTTGTTACAGATCTCGAAACTGGCGGCCTTGGCAGGGGGAGTGTTGTTTTTGCTGGCGAACCTGCCGGCAATCGCAGGCCCGCGTGAATTTGGTAGGGTTTCCATCCCTCGCCTGACCAGCGCACCGACGATCGAAGATTTTCTCCAGATGAAGCCGACCCGCGAGTGGGACGGAAAGATGGCGCTCATCTCGGGATTTACCCAGCGTATTCCGACTGATGGCGCGCCCTCAACCCAACGCACGGACACGTATCTGGGATATGACGATAAAAATCTTTATGCGATTTTCGTTTGTTTTGATTCCGAGCCGCAAAAATTGCGGGCGCGACTGTCACGGCGCGAAGACATCATCGAAGATGACTCAGTCGAGCTCATGCTCGATACATTCCATGACCGGCGTCGGGCCTACGCGTTTTTAGCGAACCCATTGGGAGTGCAGGCCGATGCCCTTTGGACCGAGGGTCAGGAATTCGATTTCTCGTTCGACACCGTCTGGAACTCACAAGGCCGCGTTACGAATCAAGGCTACGTGGTCTGGATGGCGATTCCCTTTCGAAGTCTGCGGTTCTCTTCGAATGATCCGCAAACATGGGGAATCCTCCTCAATCGTGGTTTGCCGCGCAAAAACGAAGATACCTTTTGGCCGCCCTATTCGAGCAGGATCGCCGGTCGCCTCAATCAGGCAGGTACCGCGACGGGCCTCGAGCACATCTCACCGGGACGCAATTTTCAGTTAATTCCTTACGGCATTTTTCGTTCGTATCAGGAGCCGGATTTGCGCGATCCTGACCACCCCGTTTTCAGTCAGCGCAGCGCCTATGGTCAGCTTGGTCTCGATGCGAAGATTGTTCTGAAAGATAAGTTCGTCCTGGACCTCACCGCCAACCCGGATTTCAGCCAGGTGGAATCCGACGAGCCGCAGGTCACAGTAAATCAGCGGTTTGAGGTTTTCTTCCCAGAGAAGCGACCCTTTTTTCTGGAAAATTCCAACTACTTTCTCACTCCGTACAACTTGGTTTTTACCCGTCGTATTCAACAACCGAAGTGGGGCATTCGTTTAACAGGTAAAGACGGACCTTGGACGGTCGGACTGCTGGCGGCCGATGATGCTGCTCCGGGCTTGGATGTTCCGAAGACTGATCCCAGCGCCGGTAAGCATGCTTACTATTCAATTGCGAGAATCAGTCACGATATTGGATCGCAATCAAGTATCGGCCTTCTCTACACCGACCGGGAATTCGACGGCTCGTTCAACCGAATCGGCGGACTGGATGGCCGCTTTCGTTTAGGAAATAACTGGATTGCAGACTTCCAGGGTGTTGCCAGTTCCACTCGGCTCGAAGATGGGACGTATCAGGCGGGGCCATTATTTAACGCAGATCTCTTTCGACAGGGACGAAAACTCAATTACGAATTGCATTTCAATGATCGGGCAAACGGATTTCTGACGGAAACAGGATTCGATCAGCAACCAGGCATTCGGCTTATCGATCAGATCGTGAAATACAGCTTTCGGCCAGAAGGAAAACACCTGATTTCCTGGGGGCCGATCTTCGAACACCTCGGGATTTGGGACCATGACGGAAATCACCTCAATAGTGGGATCTTCCCGGAATTGAAATGGGAGTTTGTAGGTCAGACTTTTCTGGCTGTGACCTATGCTCTCGAAAGTGAACTTCTCCGGCCGGTCGATTTCTCGGTCTTGCAGGACAATATCTATTTTCGGCGTCACACCACTGTCGTAGCGTTTGACACTGGCCTGCTACGACAGGTCACATTTCATGTGGATTATCGCTGGGGATCGCGTGTTCTCTACGATGCTCCGGAAGGTCAGGCGCCTTATCTCGCGGGAAGAACCAGCGCGACAGCGACTGTTACGGTTCGCCCAAGCCGTTCCTTGCGAATCGACAATACTTACCTTCTATTCCGCTTGCACCACCGCAACAGTTCCGCAGGAATCTTTAACGATCACATCATCCGCAGCAAATGGAATTATCAGTACAACAAAGAATTGTCATTCCGCTTTATCGGGGAATACGATGCTGTGCTCGCAAATCCTGTGATGACGTCCTTGAAAACGTCGAAGAGGTTCAACGCCGATTTCCTGATCACGTACCTCGTGCATCCCAACACTGCTTTGTACGTTGGATACAACAGCAACCTTGAGAATGTCGCAATTCCTCTCGCGGCAGATCCCGACGCTCCGCAAGGCCTCGCGCGCGGACCCCGTTTCCGTAATGACGGGAAGAACTTCTTCATCAAAGCGTCGTATCTCTTCAGGTTTTAAGGCGCCGCGAGTCACGAGCTTCGCGCTGAGAGATCCCAATAACTTTGCTTGGACTGCGCAAGTAGCGTTATTTTCCTAGCAGCTCCAGCACCGCCACAGTCTCGGCAGTGATGCCCGTCTTTAAGCTTGGCTCAATGTCGGGTGCAAAGTAAGAGGAGTGTAATCCCCCAACTTCGTGGCCGGATTTCTGCGCGGCCTCCAGCTTCTGCGGATTTATGGCGCCCACCCAAAAATCGAAGCACGGGACACCATCTGTGCGGTATTCGGCAAAATCATCGGCGGCCATCGCTGGCGCGCTAAGTACGACATTGGAATCTCCCAATGCCTTCTTCAGTGCGGAAACAGTGCGCTCAGTTAATTGTGGATCGTTATAAACAGCCTTGACGGTCTCAACGACTTCAACGAGAGGTGGCTTTTCTGCGCCGGCCGCAGCTGCTTCTGCTTTTGCAATACGTCCAATGCCATCGATCAAGTGTTGGCGTACTTCGTCCTTGTAAGAGCGAACGGTGATCTGCAGGTGTACTTCGTCTGGAATGATGTTGCTTCGCGTTCCTGCATGAATTGATCCAACTGTCACGACAGCGGGATCAAACGGACTGTTTTCGCGCGACACGAGGGTTTGCCACGCAAGAATTGTTCGAGCGGCAATCACAATCGGATCGACTGCAATCTGAGGAGCCGAGCCGTGCCCGCCGCGACCGAAGATCGTCACTTCAACAGCATCCGAGTTGGCGAGAGCGAACCCCGAAACATAGCTAACCTTCCCCGCAGGCAAGTTAGCCGCATCATGTACGGCTAGAGCGTAATCAGGTTTGGGAAATTGCGTGTAAAGACCCGCCTTCAGCATAGCCACTGCGCCTTTCACCGTTTCTTCGGCGGGCTGTCCGACATAGATAAACGTTCCATGCCAGCGGTCTTTATGCTGCGCCAATAACGCTGCGGTCCCCATGCCAATGGCCATGTGCAGATCGTGGCCACAGGCATGCATAACCCCGACCTCAACACCTTTCTCATTCTTAGTCTTCACTTGGCTGGCGTACTCGAGCCCCGTTTTTTCTTCGACAGGAAGAGCATCGAGTTCGGCCCGAATCATCACCGTGGGCCCATTACCATTTTTCAGGACACCGACGACACCGTTTCCCCCGAATCCAGTCGTAACTTCGTATCCGAGCTGACGAAGATGGTCCGCAATCTTGACTGCTGTTTTTTCTTCGTGGCCCGAAAGTTCCGGATTGCGATGCAGGTCCAAGTAGAGTGCCTGCATTTTCGGATACACGGCGTCGACGTCTGCCTTCGAGGGACCAACGGAGCTGTCCGCCGCATACAAGCCAGCGCCGAGAAAACACGTTAAACATAGGATTTTTGCAGCAAAATGTAGGGTTTTCACGGGTCGTATTAGACCACATTCGCCGGTCATCCGTCTGTGTGAGGCTTTAGATCAATCAATCTTTTCAGCCACTTACCGCGATTACTACGGTGGTTCTATGGCCTTTGGATAGATTGCCCCTCCCCTTCCCACCTCCTATAATTTCCTCACTCTGGTTTGGAATTCTCCGTCAGGTTCCGGGTAGCAATCCGCGGGGGAATTGTGTCTCCGCTAGGAGCTTGGTGACCCGGTGATGCGAAAGCGCGTGAAATTCGTCCTGATGGTTACACCTGTAATCGCGGCCTTCCTTCCTTCGCAAGCCCCTGCTCAATCCGCCGCTATCGTCACGTCCGACGAAAGCGGACGCAAAATTTACGTAAATGACACGCAAGCACCGGCAGTCCGCCGGACTCCGACTTTTGTCCAACGACGATCGTCCCTTGTTTACTGGAGTTCCACGGAGCGTAGATGGAAAGCCGTTGCAGCAGCCAGCGGGTCGAGCATGAAGGCAGCCCGCTCTGCGGCCGCTGAAGTAGATCAGTACTTTCAGAGCTCGAATACCAGCGTTTCCGCGTTTCGCGACCGCTATTTCACTTCCGAGCAAATCGACGCAGCGATTGAACAGGCCGCCGCACGACATAACGTGGATCCGAATCTGGTGCGATCCGTCGTGAAGGTCGAGTCGAATTTCAATCCAAACGCGGTATCGCGCAAAGGTGCCATGGGGCTGATGCAGTTGATGCCCGGCACAGCGCGGTCGCTGAATGTTACGAATCCATTTGACCCGGAACAAAATGTCGACGCTGGGGTTAGGCACCTAAAGAGGCTCTTGGAAAGCTACGGAGGAGACATCAAACTTAGTTTGGCGGCCTACAACGCGGGTGCTGGAGCCGTTGCTCGAAGTTCTGGCATTCCGCGGTTTGCGGAGACCCAGAACTACGTTCGCCGTATCACGACCCTTTATTACGGAGGCTCCGACCCGGGCTCTCACATTTTAGGAAACCCTGTACTAAGTCCCGTTCGGGTTCAACGGGATTCGCGGGGCGTTTTATACATCAGCAACACGGATTGACCCAGGTGCATCTGTCCAAGAAGTAGTTGAACCAGGTTGAGAGGGTAGGTAACGTTGACACAAAAAATTGCTTTCCAGCGCTTATGGCGTTGGAGCACGGTTGTAACCTTCCTGACCCTTGCATTCGTCTCAGCAGAGGCTCGCGTCCACCACAGCGATGCCTGGGCGCGAGACCGGTTCGCTTCTGCTGAGAGGATGCGGGAGGGCATTAACGGTCGTCCTGCGAAAGAACGCACCCGTCGCGAATACCAGCGCGTGATTGATGCCTACCGAGGCGTATATTTCGGCGCGCCTGCGTCAGGCAAAGCTGATCCCAGTGTTGTGGCGGCGGCCGAGTTGATGGTCGAAATGGGCAGGACGTTTAACGACGAAGACGTCCTGCGTTCAGCCATCGAACAGTATCGATTTCTGCGTAAGGAATATCCAGGAAGCAAGTTCCGTTTCGACGCTCTCTTTACCGTCGGCGAAGTCTATAAAGACGATCTTGACGATCCAGCCCAAGCCAAGGTTGCATTTGAAGAATTTATTCAACGCTACCCGCGTCATCGGCTCGCCGATGATGCCAGACAGGCGTTAGCAGAGATCTCCGAGGAAACCGCAAAACAGCACGAAAAGTCGAAGTCTTCTAAATCCGATAGCGTCGCCAAACGCTCGGATACCACGCCTGATCCGAAACATCGAGAAAAAACCACACGGGTAACAGGCATTCGTCATTGGTCGACACCAGACTACACTCGCGTCGCGATTGACCTTGAGCAGGACATCAAATTCGATTCGCAGCGGATCGACAACCCCGACCGCATATTTTTCGATCTTCGTGATGCGAAGTTAGCTTCAACATTGGTTGGCAAGTCATTCGAAGTCGATGATGGATTGTTGAAGAAAATCCGCGTCGCCCAGTTTCAGCCAGGACGGGCGCGCGTAGTTCTTGAGGTCGATGGCCTCTCAGATTACACGGCGTTTTTACTTCCGAATCCGTCGCGGCTCATCATCGATATTCATGGAAAAGTTGGCCGGCAGTCCGCTCGGAAGCTCGACAATTCCGGGGAGAAGGTAAGGGCCGATGCACAGTCACCCTCGGCGGGTGCGCAGATTGACGACGATTCCGACCTCAAAGAAGTTAAGGCAGCGGCGAAGGCTGATGGAACTCCGTCCACGGCATCCGCAAACGATGCTACCCAAGCGGTCTCCCCTCCGAGCGGCCCAAAGGCCGTTGGAAAAATCGCTTCCAAGAAGAAGATTGTGGCTGCTGACGCGGATGAGGATGACGACGATACCGATGTGACGGTCGTGACCCCCAGGAAGCGCGTTGAAGTGGTAAAGCCCTCTGGGGAATCGAGTCAGCCCGCAATCACCCATACCGATCTGCCCGAAAGCCCGGCAAGCCGAATTGCAAAGGGAAAAAGCACGAAAAATTCCACGCGCAAGACTGGAGCGCGCAAGAAAGAAAAAGATGAGGTTGCTGCGCTCGACGCTCGCGAGGCGCGTCCTACGTCAAGCGGCGATCGTTCGTTAATACGCGCGCTGGGGTTGAAGATCGGTAAGATTGTGATTGATGCTGGCCATGGCGGCCACGACACCGGCACGATCGGACCTAATGGACTTGAAGAAAAGGATCTTGTATTGGAAGTCGCTCGCCGCCTCGGTCGTTTGCTTGATCAGCGCCTCGGTGCCGAAGTCGTTTACACCCGCCAGGACGATACCTTCATTCCGCTCGAGACCCGAACAGCGATCGCCAACCGAGAGCGGGCCGATTTGTTCATTTCTATTCATGCCAATTCGAGTCGGGATCCGGCTGCCCGAGGAGTCGAGACTTATTACCTGAATTTCACTTCCTCTGCAGAGGCTTTGGAAGTAGCCGCGCGTGAAAACGCCGTGTCAGAAAAATCCATTTACGAACTGCAAGACCTCGTGAAGAAAATTGCGCTGAAGGAAAAAATCGAGGAATCCCGAGAGTTCGCCTCAAACGTGCAGCAAGCACTACATACCGGCCTTTCCACCCGCACCACGGGCATGCGTGACCGGGGTGTCAAAAAAGCGCCATTCGTTGTCTTGATCGGTGCAAACATGCCATCGATCTTGGCCGAGATCTCTTTCGTCAGCAATCCTTCCGATGAGCGCAAGCTGGAGACCTCGGAATATCGGCAGCGTATTGCTGAGTCTCTCTATCGTGGCATCGCGAAATATGCGAACGGCCTTAGCGGTGTCAAGGTGGCCAGCCGGCTCACTCGGGACGAAGCCCAATAAAGCTGCTTCCGATTCGTCCCCTTACTTCCCTGCTCGCAACTCGTGCGATGGAAACTTTTCACTATGCTCTGTAGTCTAATAAGCACGGGCTCCCGCGTTCCTGCCCTCCCTTTTTCGTCATGATGAAGCTGCGTTTCTTATTGTTTTGGCTCGCCCTCACGGTCTGTGCTGCATTTGCCGCTGAGCAAGCCTCGCCCCGTGTTCTTCCTCAACAGTTCGCTGGATGGCAACTGAAAGGAGCGCCTCACGTGAGCTCTGACGCCTCCAATGCGGACGAGGCCAACAGCAACGTCTTAAAGGAATATTCATTTTCGAAGTTCGAGTCCGCTACTTACGTTCGCGACGATGGACGGAAGCTCACGATTCGGTTGGCCCAGTTCGACGATGCTACCGGAGCCTTCGGCGCGTTCACCTTTTATCGGCAGCCCGAGATGCTGAACGAAACGATCGGTGATCTTGGAGCATCCTTCAACAATCGCGTATTGTTTTATCGCGGAAACAATCTCGTCGACGCAGTCTTCGACAAGTTGACGGTCATGTCGGCTGCCGAACTTCGGGAACTTGCGGGAGCACTTCCTCTTCCCCCCGGAAACACAGGCCGATTGCCGCTCCTCCCGGGATATCTACCCAAGCAACGTCTCATTAAGAATTCAGAGAAGTTTGTGGCCGGGCCGGCAGCGTTGGCTCATGCATCTGCGCCCATCGCTCCCGACATGGTGGACTTTAAGTCAGGAGCTGAAGTTGTGCTGGGCCGATACGATACGAGTGCAGGCCAAAGCACGTTGATGCTGATCGAGTATCCGACGCCGCAGATTGCGGCCGAACGTCTCAGACAGATCGATGTGGCTCATCAATCGAGTGCGCAACAGCCTGGCGTTGCGACCATCGTGGATGCTGGATCCTTTTTCGATAAACGCACCGGCCCGATTATCGCGATTGCAGCCGGACCACTGTCACAGAGTGAGGCCAAGTCTCTGCTCGCCTCGGTGAGCTACGACGCAGACGTAACGTGGAATGAGAACACCAGCTTCACGAAGAAAGACAATCTTGCCAACCTTCTGGTGAATATCATTGTCCTTTGTGGCATTTTGATTGGCTTCGGGCTAGTCGCAGGCGTCGCGTTCGGTGGATTGAGAGTACTTCTACGGCGGGTGCTTCCCGAAAGGGTACTCGGCAGACCGGAAGAGGTGGAATTCATCTCTTTGCACCTGGAAGATGCGGGGTCCCCGCCCTCCGAGGCAAAGGTAAGTTCATCAATTTAATCGCCTTAGGACATGCGCAATGAGTATTTTTCCTCAAAATTGCGAATATCGGCGGTTGTTCACCAGTTTCCTAAGTGATTGAAAATAAAGATATTTAAATCACAGAAATCGCTTGACACTCTAGATTTAAGGCTCATAAGATTTCGCCAGAAAGTTTTAACGGAACAAACACCCTCCGTTGGAACTATTCTCCCTTGAAAGAGAAGGTCGCCCACGTTGCCGGGCGGCCTTTTCGTTTGCGCAACTTTCTCGAACTCTTATCCGCGAGTTTCCTCACCCCTATTTTTCGCTCCGAAATATTTCATGGTGTTCACGCTATCTGGCCTCCGCGGCTGCGCTAGAATGCCTGCCAATTCAGCACGTGGGCTTCCCCTCGCAGCATCATGTCGATAATCCGAAAGAGAGGTGGAATATGAGGAGTTGGAAACAAGTGGCGCTTCTCCTCTTGTGTGCCGTCATTCTGATGGCATCAACGCCAGGAAAGCCGGCTTGGCAGATGAAGGCAGACTACGTCGAAGCTTGTAGTTGTCATCTGTTTTGTCCATGTTATTTCAACAAACACGCCGAGCATCCGCATTGCGAATTCAACATGGCCGTTAAAGTTCGCGAGGGCCGCTCGGGCGATACCGACCTGACCGGAGCAAAGTACTGGCTTACTGGTGATCTCGGCGATGAATGGGGAACAAACAAGAAAGGAGCATGGGTTGTGGTTTCCTTCGATCCGGCCACAAGCAAAGCACAGCGTGATGCGCTGGCACCCATGATCCTTAAGACCTACGGTGTCGAGTGGGGCGACCTGAAAGTTCAGGAGGCACCCATCGACATCAACCGGTCGGGTGATGTCGTAAATGCAACGCTGGGCGGCGGCCAGATGGCTACTATGAAACTGCAGCGTGAGGCGGGTGCAGACGGGAACGGCGTCGTACTCAAGAACGTGAAGTACTTCGGGGCACAAAACAATACGGGCTTCGAAATGTATCGTTCACTTGAGCACAGTGCCAACGTCCAGGGACACAGCTTCAAGTACTCGGACCGCAACGCATTCCTGATCTCGATCGAAACGCACGAAGGCGAGGGTAGCGGGATGTCGTCAGGCAATCACTGAGAAAACCCCGTACACTGGCCAATCGGATCGAAATCGGCCCTCGCTTCGGCGAGGGCTTTTTCGTGCGCGCGTGTTGTAAACTAAATGAGCTCGCACACGCAAAGCCGACGTAGCTCAGTTGGTAGAGCAGCCGATTCGTAATCGGCAGGTCACCAGTTCAAGTCTGGTCGTCGGCTCCAGTCTCAACCAACCTCGATACTTGGAATTCAATTCCCTCCGTACATCTGGGCTAAATTTGTATTCAGCGAAGGCTGTTGCTTCTTGGGGAATCGCTCATCCAATTCAAGGTTCAACTCGAGGACATTGACGCGGGGTTCGCCAAGAAAGCCGAGCTGACGCCCTTCGGTGTGCGCCTGAACCAGCGCACGCAGTTGATCCGTGGTGGTCCCGCGTTCTTTTGCAACACGAGCCAGCTGGAACTCTGCCGCCGCAGGTGTGATGTGCGGGTCGAGTCCCGATGCCGAAGCTGAGACCAAATCGATCGGTACAAGTGCTCTGCGATCATCGTTTTGAGCCTTCGTAACATCATCCTTCACTCGATCGATTAATTTCTGGTTTGTCGGGCCAAGCTGTGAGCCATTGCTATTCATCGGATCGTATCCCGCTCCAGCAAACGAAGGCCTCGGATGGAAATACCCAGGGCTAGTGAAACCCTGGGCGATGATGCTCGAACCGATAATTTTTCCATCTTTTTGGATGAGTTGACCATTCGCTTGCTTCGGAAAAATCGATTGCGCGAGGCCGGTGACGAGCAGAGGATAAATAATTCCTAACAGGATGGTCGTCGCAACCGTCATCAGAATCGCTGTGATCAGGTTCTTCTTCATGGCAATTTCCTTTACGCAAGCCCGATATGCGTAATCAGGATGTCAATCATCTTGATTCCGAGGAAGGGCACAATGATGCCGCCCACGCCGTAAATCCAGAGATTGTTACGCAGCAGCGCTGCAGCCGACATCGGACGATACTTCACGCCACGCAGGGCAAGCGGAATCAGCGCGATGATGATCAACGCGTTGAAGATAACAGCCGACAAGATTGCGGACTGTGGTGTCCGCAGGTGCATGATGTTCAGTACATTCAGCACGGGGAAGGTTGCCGCGAACATTGCCGGAATGATCGCGAAGTACTTGGCGACATCATTGGCGATCGAGAATGTTGTCAACGCGCCACGCGTCATCAACAACTGCTTGCCGATTTCGACGATCTCGATCAGTTTCGTCGGATTGGAGTCGAGGTCGACCATGTTTCCGGCTTCTTTCGCGGCCTGGGTGCCGGTGTTCATCGCAACACCCACATCGGCCTGAGCAAGCGCGGGAGCGTCGTTCGTGCCGTCTCCGGTCATAGCGACTAATTTGCCCTCTGCCTGCTCCTTTTTAATCAGATCCATTTTGTCTTTTGGCGTCGCTTGGGCCAGGAAGTCGTCCACTCCTGCTTCTCGAGCAATGGCTGCGGCAGTGAGTGGGTTATCCCCCGTGATCATCACCGTGCGAATACCGATTGCCCGTAATTGATTGAAGCGCTCTCTCATTCCACCCTTTACGATATCTTTCAACTCAATCACGCCCAATGCGCCACGGCTTCGTTCTGCGACGACGAGAGGAGTCGCCCCCGACCTGGCAATTTGGTCCACTAGCGTCCGGATTTCGTCTGGCAGTCGATGACCGTTTTGAGCCACGTAATTTGCGATTGCATCTGTGGCACCCTTGCGAATCTCAAAGCCATTCAAGTCCACGCCGGACATTCGGGTCTGAGCACTGAAAGGCACAAACTTCAGCTCATGCGACCCAAACGCCCTTCCGCGCAATCCGTATTGCTGTTTCGCGAGAACCACAATGGAACGCCCTTCTGGAGTTTCATCAGGAAGGGACGACAACTGTGCCGCATCCGCGAGCTCTTGTTCAGTTACGCCCGAAGCAGGAATGAAGCGAGACGCCTGACGGTTGCCTAGCGTGATCGTGCCGGTCTTATCGAGCAGGAGCGTATTGACGTCACCGGAAGCTTCCACAGCTCGGCCCGACATCGCGAGAACGTTGTGCTGCACTAAACGGTCCATCCCAGCAATCCCAATCGCGGAGAGCAGTCCGCCGATGGTGGTTGGGATCAAACAAACCAGTAGGGATACCAAAACGAATACGGTTTGCGGGCTGCCAGAGTAGATTGCGAAAGGCTGCAGAGTAACGACCGCTAATAGAAAGATGATGGTCAGCCCGGAGAGCAGAATGTTGAGAGCAATCTCATTCGGCGTTTTCTGCCGCTCAGCTCCCTCCACGAGAGCAATCATTCGATCAAGAAAAGTCTCTCCCGGATTTGAGGTGATCTTCACCTTTATGCAATCTGACAAGACACGCGTACCGCCTGTAACTGCTGAACGATCACCGCCAGCTTCGCGAATCACAGGCGCCGACTCCCCTGTAATTGCCGATTCGTCCACTGAAGCGACACCTTCGACAATTTCGCCATCCGAAGGAATGAATTCGCCAGCCGAAACGAATACCAGGTCTCCGGCCTTCAGCTTGGAACTGGGAACCCGCTCGAGCGTCGCGTCGTCGCCGAGAATACGGTTCGCCATTGTTTCTGAGCGAGCGCGCCGAAGTGTATCAGCCTGGGCTTTGCCGCGGCCTTCCGCCATGGCTTCTGCAAAATTCGCGAATATAACTGTGAACCACAGCCACAACGTGATCTGCAGATTGAACTTGAAAGCCGCGTCGCCTTTGAAGAGCAACGCGGTCGTGATGACGCTTCCGATCTCCACGACGAACATGACCGGATTGCCCATCATCTTTCGCGGATTCAGTTTCAGGAACGCGTCGACGATCGCGGCCTGAACAATCTTCCACTGCCAGACAGCTTTCTTTGGCGGCTTGTTCGGCGATTGCCCTAGGCGCACGGTTGCTATGGTCGGCATGGTTGGTGTTTGAGCGGTCGTTGCCATAAGACTCCTCTAGAACGTCTTGCCCGCGGCCATGAGCAGATGCTCGAGAATCGGACCCAAGCTCAATGCGGGGAAGAATGTGAGCGCGCCAACGATCAAGATCACGCCGATCAGAAGCACCGTGAACAATGGAGTGGTCACTGGGAATGTTCCCAGAGAGGGCGGAACGTATTTCTTACCGGCGAGATTGCCGGCGATCGCGAGCATGGGAATGATCATCAAGAAACGTCCGGCGAGCATCGTGAGCGCGATCATGGTGTCGTACCAGGGGGTATTCACGGTCAACCCGCCAAAAGCCGAACCATTGTTTCCGGCCCCCGAAGTGAATGCGTACAGCATTTCGCCCAACCCGTGCGGACCCGGATTGGAAATGCTTGAAGTTCCAAAGCCGTGGACACTCGAAACGGCAGTAAACGCCAGAATGACGAGCGGAAAGACGAGCACTACTAGCATCGCCATCTTCACGTCGTATGCCTCGATTTTTTTTCCGAGATATTCCGGCGTGCGTCCGACCATCAGTCCCGCGATAAAGACGGCTAATACGACGTAAATCAGCATTCCGTACATGCCTGCGCCAACTCCGCCAAAGATAACTTCACTCAGCATGATGTTTACGAGCGGAACCATGCCGCCGAGTGGAGTAAACGAATCGTGCCAGCCGTTGATCGCACCACAACTGGCATCTGTGGTCACGGTTGCCCATAGCGCTGTGTTCGCGATACCGAAGCGGACTTCTTTCCCCTCCATATTCCCGCCGGCTTGCAGGGCCGTGGCTTGCTGGTTTGTGCCAGCCAAGAGTGGATTGCCGCGTGCTTCCGCCCAGTACGCAACCATCGCGCCCGCAAGAAACAGGATTGCCATCGCCGACCACACTGCCCAGCCGTGCGCTTGCGATCCAGTCATGCGTCCAAGGGTGTATGTAAGTCCCGCCCCTGTTGAGAAAATCGCAACCAGCTCAATAAGGTTCGACAAAGGTGTGGGATTTTCGAATGGGTGAGCGCTGTTGGCGTTGAAAAAGCCACCGCCGTTGGTTCCGAATTCTTTGATAATTTCCTGCGAGGCGACCGGACCTTGAGCGATGGTCTGGTCGGTGACAATATCCATGACAGGTTTTCCCTGCCCATCAACAACAGTTTTTCCGCCCGCAACTTTCTGAATCTGCATAGGCTCGACAAGCTTCACGGTGTCGTAAGGCCGCAGATTCTGAACAACGCCCTGAGAAACCAGAATGAGCCCACCAACGATGCAGAACGGCAACAGAACCCAGAGGCTCGCTCGCACAAGATCCACCCAGAAATTTCCGATAGTCTGCATCTGGCGCCGAGCGATTCCGCGGATAAAGGCAATCGCGAGCGCTATGCCAACGGCCGCGGACACAAAGTTGTGATAAGCGAGTCCCGCCATTTGGGTGAAGTAGCTCATGGTGTTTTCACCCGAATAGGCCTGCCAATTCGTGTTGGTCGTGAATGATGCCGCCGTGTTGAAAGCAACGTGCGCCGGGTTTACAGCGCCGAACCTCTGTGGATTTAATGGAAGATATCCCTGCAGTCGCTGCATCAGGTACAGCACAATCATCGAGACCACGCTGAATAGCAGCATCGCGATTGCATACTCTGTCCAACGCATCTCGTGATCTTCATCGACACCTGTTACCCGATAGAGCAGGCGCTCAATCGGCCTGAGCAGCGGATCCATAAAGGTCTTCTCGCGATTGAACACGCGTGTGATGAAGATGCCCATCGGCTTGGTCACGAGAAACACGAGCGAGAGAAAAAAGAGGATTTGCAGCCATCCGTTGACAGTCATCTCAGAACTTCTCCGGGCGGAGCAGTGCGTAAAAGAGATAAACAGCCGTAAGCGCGCTAACGGCGAGCATGATCATTGATTCCACGCTCATATTTGGTTCTCCTACTTCACTCGCTCACAGAAATGCACGTACGCGATCGAGAGCGCGAAGAATGCGATCGTTACGGCGATCCAAAGAATGTCCTGCATGGCTAACTCCCGATGACCTCGATCCAAAGTCAGAACTTCACTAGGATCGCCATCGTGGCGCGATCCTCGGTATGTCTCAAATCTGGAAACCATCCCACAACAGGCGATCCCGGTATTCCCTGGTTCCCGCCTGGAGGTGTCACTCCGCCTGGACCCGAGAAGTAAGGAACATTTGCGTGGCGGTGATTGAATTCCCAGCGGAACGTAATGTATTGGCTAGGCATGTAATCGTAGGTTCCGGACATGTCCCACGCCTTGAACGGGTCTCCGGGGTTTTCGGTGAAATAGCCCGTGCCACTGGTTGCGGTAGCTCCATTAATCGGCGGGAGCAGCACAAGATAGCGGCCCGGGTTGTTGATCTTGCCGCCGCCTAACGTGAATGCGTGCCGGTCCTTATAGAACCACCAACGGTTGTAGAGCATGAACCCGAGGAAGCTCTGCTTGTAAGCGATGATGTTCCCCGCAACATCCTTCGTATTTGTGGTACAGGCCACACCGCCGCCGGATTCGCAGCCCGCATCTCCAGTGAGGCTGAAAGCGATCTTGGTCAGAACTCTTTCGGGATGATCGTAGTACTTGATCTGCACGCTATCGTCGGTGTGATAACGCGTGCGGTTCGGAATCCCAACCGCATCAGCACCAACGCCATAATTGTTCGTGATAATTGAGAGCCACGGAGTTGGTCGCCACAGAATCTGACCGCCTAGTCCCAGGCGTCCATTGGGCCGCGCATAAGTTTGCCATCCGTTAATAATCCACGGCTCGATCTTCAGCTTCTCAGTCGGAAAGATTTGAATTCGCATCCCGGTGAAAAACCATGGCGTGTTCGAGGAGACATAAGAGGGTTGATACGCCCAGTTATCGAACTGATAGAAGCTGAACAGACCTACATAAGAAAGAAACATTCCCGCATCAACATTGATTCCGTGCAGTTTGTCGAAGTGATAGCCGCCATAGGCCTCGTTCAGATAGCGATAAGCATTGTCCAATTGCCACTGACCGCGGGAATAGCTGGCATCGTTACGCGGCGTTGCAGTGGAATAGAGACCTAGCTGGCTGAAAACTCGCGCACGCACGTGATCGTAGTGAAAGTCTCCACCCACGCCGAGGTGCGTGAGGCTGATTTCGTTCGAACGAAACACCTCGCTCGAGCCTCCGATCGTGTCGTCTTTCGGATGATTAAAGTCGTAGTGATACGCGACATCCGCTCTGATTTCAGGCGTGAAGAACTTGCTATCAAAAGCCGGTGTTTGAGTGCGTGGATTACCGTTTAACCACGTCCAATCCGCGAATGCGAACGGCTCGGCTTTAGCGGGCTTGGTTTGGGCCGCGCGGGATTCGGCCTGCATTAAAGGTCTGGTCGATGGTACCGAACCCTCAACAAACTGGTGCGCTTGGGCAGAGTTCCCGACAACGCCAGTCGCAGAGCTGCCAGCATTTCGCTGCTTCAACTCAAACTCGAGTTGTTGAATGCGCTCGCGCATCCTCTCGAGTTCCTGAATGATTTGCGCGTCCGTGTCAGCAGCTGAAGTCACGCTCGTGGACGGCTGTTGTACTGTGCTTTCACACCGAAGATCGTGGCCCGTACTTTCCGTCACCACTGTTTGTGGAAAAGCGAAAGGGGCCGCAAGCAGGGTCATGTAGGCGCCGATTAAGCAATGTCTCTTTACTAGTGAGATTTGCTTCGTTTCGTTCATGCGCGCCATACCTTTAGACAAACCCTTGACCAACACTGATTGAAAATCGCGCGGCGTAAAAGTTGTCTAAAGAATGCGTAAAAGGTTTATAAAGAGACCGGCGTAGGGATTCGAATAAGACTCGTTTTCAAATCGAACAAATTCGGCGCTGAACCTACAACTCCAACGACCTGCGATCATGTCTAAACGCAAACTGTCCTTACGCCTTTCCTGGAGGAACCATGCAAAAACGTAAACTCGGCAATCATTTGGAAGTCTCCGCCCTCGGACTCGGCTGCATGGGATTGAGCTCTGGTTATGGTCCGCCTGCTGATAAGCAAGAGGGAATCCAGCTTATTCGAGCGGCTGTCGAACGCGGTGTGACGTTCTTCGATACCGCTGAAGCGTATGGCCCATTCGTTAACGAAGAACTCGTAGGCGAGGCGCTTGCGCCGTTCCGCGCTAAAGTGGCTATCGCTACCAAGTTCGGATTTAAGATCGACGCAACCGGCAAGCAAGCCGGCCTGGATAGTCGTCCCGAACACATCAAGCAAGTTGCCGAGGCCTCGCTCAAGCGCCTGCGGACCGATGTGATTGACCTTTTCTATCAACATCGAGTTGACCCGGATGTGCCGATCGAAGAAGTAGCTGGAGCGGTGAAAGAACTTATCCAGCAAGGTAAAGTGAAGCACTTCGGATTATCCGAGGCAGGAGTCAAAACAATCCGTCGTGCACACGCAGTTCAACCCGTCACTGCACTCCAAAACGAATATTCGCTCTGGTGGAGGGAACCTGAAAATGAGGTATTTCCCACACTCGAGGAGCTCGGGATCGGTTTTGTACCCTTTAGTCCACTTGGCCGCGGTTTCCTGACTGGAAAAATCAACGAGGAGACAAAATTCGAGAAAAACGATTTTCGCAACAAGGTTCCTCGGTTCACGGCGGAGAACCGGAAGGCAAATCAGACTCTGGTGGACCTTCTGAGTAAATTCGCCCAGCAAAAGAAAGCGACGCCCGCTCAGATCGCGCTGGCTTGGCTCCTTGCCCGCAAGCCCTGGATCGTACCAATCCCCGGCACCACCAAAGTACATCGTTTGGAAGAAAACCTCGGAGCACTCAACGTGGAACTCTCGCCGGACGATCTTCGCGACTTGGAAGGCGCAACCTCAAAGATTCCAGTTCAAGGTGCACGATATACGGAGGAATTACAAAAACTCGTAGGTCGGTGAACCGTTTTGCAAGACAGTCACGTGCAATCGTGACGGCAATCACTGAAAAGTTTTTCGCGCGGCCCAAAGTTGAACGTGTCGTTCTACCCTCCGCATACGATTGGAGGTCGCCATGATAAGCCGATGCGCTAATCCAGAGTGCAATGCTGAGTTCAAAAATATACTTGAAGGTGAGTTGTTCGTAATTCAGTTACCGAATCACGTCCCAAGCTATTATTGGTTATGCCCTCGCTGCGCATCTATTCGGCGCGTAGTGCATGAGCCCACACTCGGAGTGCAAGTTGTTGCGCGGACAGAACCTCATCCGCACGAACCATGGGGGCTCACGCAATCCGTCGTGAACTACTGAAACAGCCTCAGTGAATTCAGATCAGAACGTGTATCCAAAGATCAACCGCATCACAGGCGCGGGCTTTGAATACAAGCTTGTCTTCACCTCGAAGAATGTGCCTTTGCGAAACTGTAGGCCGCTCAAAATGTTCAGTCCTGTTTCGTAATCGAAGTTGCCGAAGTCGATATCTCGGCCGCCCTGAAAATTCTGATGGATAAAGTTGAGCGAAGGCCCTCCACCGACATAGGCGGACCATCGGCCATGTCGCGCCGTAACCGGCAGGCGATAAATTGCCTCCAGGTTGAGCGAAATCATGTCCGTGACTTCTCCCCAGGCAAACTCCGCATTGGGACGAAAAGAAATGTTCGATTTGAAAATCGGTCCGATCTGCGAGTGCACTCCCAACAGGATAAGTTCCGGGTCGAGACCCACTCCTCCTCTCACCCCGAGGCGCCATTTCCGGACCTGACGGCGAATGTCACGTTCCAGGTCTCTAACTTCAGGTGGTGGCGGTGCTTGTTTTCCTGCCGGACCCGTCTGCGAAGACGGGGTTGAGGCCGATGCCGTCGTGCTTGCGCCCTCTCCGAGCACCGTCACGGTTGTTGCCATACGAACTCCGGTCTCGTCGGTCGGAGTGGAGGACACGCTGACCCGCGTACCGGCGGCGAGATTGCGTGGCCTTGTTGTGTATTGATCAAATACAAAAAGCTGATGCCGGTTATCATCGGTTCGCACAACGAGAGTATCTCGACTCGAAGACACAACCGTTCCTTCAACGGTATCTTGATTGTTTCCGCTCTGCTGGCAAAAGCCAAACGTCGCGCACATGACGAACAGAGTCAACACTACTGCGTGCTTCAATTCACAAAGAGTTCGCATTGATTATTCCCAGTGAGTAATTGCTGCGGTTGAGTTCAGCAGAGACAACAGCCAGATAGAGGATGAGTTCTAAACCGGTCCCAACAGCAACCGTTTAGTGCGATGTTTGATGAACGAGGTTGTATGCGAATGAATAGTTTTCACATCTCCAAACTTCACCGCGATCGCGTCGGAAAGGTCACGCGATTGAGCGCCACCAGCTGAGATGAGGGCGGATCAGGGTTTTCCGAAATCCGTAGCGATCAGAAGCGGAATAGCGGCAAGTGCAGCGACAACAATCAGAGCGAAAAAGAAACCGGCAACATAACTGATAAACCGATTATTCGCATGTTTCCCCATCACCTTTTGGTCTGCCGCGACTCGTAGAATCGGATAGTAAGTGAAAGGCATGATTACCATGCCAAAAATTACCGAAATGTTAATCAACAACAAAGGGCGGATACCCGTGATCGCGATTAGCAAGGCCATGACGAGCATGGTCATCCACGAGACCGTATACACGCGTGTTTTCTTCATCGCCATGTTTTTGCCCCAAGGAAGGTTGAAGAACTGGCAGATGTTATATCCGCCTGACAGCGCCGTTTCCACGACAGCGCCGCCGACGGCGGCAAGAGTTCCACAAAGGAGTACCTTCAGCAGGAAAGGTCCGAAAGGCAAGGCGCTCGCCAGGATCGTAGAGCTAAGGGTCTCCGGGAAGATTCGCCGTGGAAGAAAGATTTCAGCCCCGATCACAAGCAGAGCCACTGTTAGAAGTGAACCCAACAAGGATCCAAGGGCGGCCACCATGAAGTTTTCACCCAGATCTTTCGTCGTCCAGTCTTCCTCAATTGCCCCGGAAGAGTAGAAGTGAACTTCGTACTCCATCAACAATGCACTGAACATTCCCACTACGAAGTAGCCATATAGCAATAGCTGCTTCCCGCCGGAAACCGGCGGAAGTGGAACCATTCCCTTTGCCAGAAGCGACCAGTCGGGATGAGTTTTCACTGCTGAAATTGCGAAAGCGATCATCAATAGGCCAGAAAGGCCGAAGATGCGCTCAATCGGTTCGAACTTGAGCGCCGCGATGATGACGGCAAATGCAACCGCGGCGAATACCATCAATGCTCGCTCCGGCCAGCCCGTCAGCAGGTGGAGCAGAATCGCCACGCCCGCCAATTCAGCGGCGCAGGTCAGAAGGTTCAGCAAGTTCGAAGCGATGAGAGTCATTAGACCGAGACGAAATCCTAGGCGGTTGCGAACAGTAGAAAAGACCGGCTCTCTTGCGACAACGGCCACCCTGCCGCACATCTCCATATAAACGATGATCGCGATCGTACCGAGCACGATTACCCATAAAAGGCTGTAACTGAACAGCGCACCGGCTTGCATCGTGAAGACAATTTGGCCCAAGTCAACGAATCCACCCAACGCCGTCATAATCCCGAGGGTGATGCCGAGCAGTTTCTTCACAGGCCCGACCTCAGGTGTTCGAAAGCACCTTGAATTGTCTGAAGGCTGGAGTTGATATCGGACAATGTATCTGGTTTTGCTGATGAATTCTGCAGGATTGTCAGTTGTCGACTCAGCTCTTCGAGTTGGTCGCGGTATACCTGAAACTGCGATTGAAATTGGTTGGGTACGACCACTTTGTTTGCTTCTCGCAAATCATCCGACGCGAGCTCTTGCAAGTAGTGAACGTGTCCGGAAGCAAACGACTGAGTGCTTTTATTTTGGCGCAAATTGCCGACAAAAAGACGTGTCTCCGCGCATAAAGAGACAGCGGCTCTTAGTTGCGAATCGAATTCGTCCCGGTTAAGAGTTTTCTGACGAGAACAACTCAGCAGGACGCCTGTGAGAAGGAGCACTGCAGCTAATTGCCGCTTAAACGACATTCACAAGAGATGCGGAAGATGTTCTCAGGTTTGCACCAGAGGAAAGTCTAGGACACCAACATCCATAGTCGGCCAGAATCGACCCACCCTTACAACTTCCGTGCTATATCCAACCGGGTTCTCCACAGGCTTCCACTTCAATTCAAGGTTGCGTCAAATCAACGCCTTCCCGATAATGTGAATGTCACATCCATTACAACCGTGTACCGTTACAGTCGAGCAGATTTGCTTCGGATCCTGCGCGTGACGCAACGCCAGTTGACCGCTTGGGAAAAAGCAGAATTGATTGCGGTCTCGGAGCACTATTCCTTTTTCGACCTTCTCCAGATTAAAAAGGTTCGCGATCTTTGTGCTCGAAAGGTTCGGCCTGCAGTCATTCGCCAGTCGCTTCAAGCAATGCAAAAACAAGTGGCCGGGATGGAGAATCCCTTGCTCGAGGCGGGCGCATTAACGACCGGCCATCGCATCGCTTTCCGTCATGACGGCAAACTGCTAGAGCCGATCGCAGGACAGTTCTTGATGGATTTTGCCGCAAACGAAAAAGTGGTGAGTCGTTCCGTACCCCAGGTGCCCGCTTCGCCGGGCCCAGAGTTAGTCGAAAACGACGCGACCGACCTTTTTACTCGTGGCATCGCGCTGGAAGAAAATCCGTCAACCCAGACCCAGGCCATCGCCGTTTACCAGAAAGTGCTGGAGATGGATCCGAACCACGCCGCTGCGCATATCAATCTGGGAACTCTTTTCTACAATCGGCAAGATTACTTGCTCGCGGAACGCCACTACCGGGCTGCCCTGGAAATTGATCACCGGTATGCGTTGGCATACTTCGATCTCGGGAATGTGCTCGATGAAACCGGTCGCGTTCAGGAAGCGATAGAGACGTACAAAACGGCTCTACAGCTAGCGCCCACCTATGCTGACGCACATTACAACCTGGCACTTGCCTATGAAAAACTACGCGAGCCGCGGAAAGCACTCCGGCACTGGCGCGCGTACATAAAGCTGGATAGCTCAAGTCCTTGGGCAGTCCACGCGCGCAACCAAATTCAGCGCACATTGCAAAACGAACAGCTAAAGCTTGTCCATTCCCGTTAATCCTCTACGAGAGTTCCCTCCTGCAATTGATTGTCTCTGCAATGCTAAAATTTCAAGTTTGATCATGGCTGTAACGAGGTCCTTATGCCCGAGACTCTTCAGATGACAGCACCCCCTCTGACTACGCTTTCAGATGACGAAATACTTTTTCGCGATAACGTCCGCCAGTTCGCCGACGAGAAGATCCGGCCCCTCGTCAAAGAAATGGACGAACACGGTGTCTTTAACAAGGACCTGCTGCACGAATTCTTTTCGCTTGGGCTGATGGGTATCGAAATTCCGGAACAGTATGGAGGCGGAGCAGGCAGTTTCTTCGAAGCCATTCTGGCTGTTGAAGAGTTTTCTCGTGTGGACGCATCCGCGGGTGTTGTCGTCGATGTCCAGAACACACTGGTCAACAATGCCCTTCTCCGTTGGGGCAATGAAGAACAGAAAAAACGTTACCTCCCTCGAATGGCTGCCGACACCGCAGGCGCCTACGCGCTGAGCGAAGCTGGTTCCGGTTCGGACGCGTTCGCATTGCAGACTCGGGCTGAACTCAAAGGCACAGACTATGTCCTGGACGGCCGAAAGCTCTGGATCACCAATGGCAAGGAAGCCGGCCTCTTCATTCTGTTTGCCACGGTTGATGCCTCGGCCGGATACAAAGGCATCACCGCTTTTATTATCGAGAAAGAGTTTCCCGGATTCACAGTCGGAAAAAAGGAAGACAAACTCGGCATCCGCGCGTCATCTACGTGCGAACTCATTCTTGAGGACTGCAAAGTCCCAAAAACGAATGTGCTCGGCGAGGTCGGCAAGGGTTACAAGATCGCTATTGAAACCTTAAACGAGGGCCGCATCGGGATCGGCGCGCAGATGCTCGGCGTTGCGCGTGGTGCTTGGGAATATGCCGCCAAGTATGCCCAGGAACGTAAACAGTTCGGAAAACCGATCAGCGATTTCCAGGGCATCCAATTCCAGATCGCCCAGATGGCCACTGAAATCGAAGCAGCCCGTCTGATGGTTTATAACGCAGCCCGGATGAAGGATGCCGGCCTGAATTTCGTCCGCGAGGCCGCCATGACCAAGCTGTTCTGCTCACAGGTGGCTGAGCGAGTCACGTCCCTTGCGATAGAAATTTACGGCGGCTACGGATTCACTCGCGACTACCCAGTGGAGAAATACTGGCGCGATTCCAAGATTGGCAAGATATATGAGGGCACGTCCAACATGCAGCTGGCCACCATCGCTAAGCTAGTGATGGGAGGCAAATAATCGGTAATTATCCCGCTTCAAAAACGTCATTTTTGTTATGGATGAGTAACTCATAGTGGTTACTCATAATGTGCAGCGACTTGCAGACAGGCTCCCTCGCCCCGCCCCGATCTCATCCTACAACTTGCCTAATTTCATTGAGTTACTAACAATACTTCTATTGGCTCCCAAGCTGCACTTCCATCGATCGTAGCTTTTGCGCGAAACGGGGTGCAGCTTGACCGTCATATTTCAGGAGTCTGCTCCAATTCCGAAGGAACGGCCGATCAGCCTTTTTCCTTTGCTGGTGTTCCTGTTCATCATCTCGTATGCGATGCTGACCTATCTAGTCGTCCAGCAAAACGCGACGATCGCATCCCAGCGCACGCTAATTCATCAGCTTCTTGGCGACAGCATTGAACTGTCGTCCATGAAGGGCAAAGCCCTTCAGCCGAAAGTGGCGGAAGAGAACACCGCAGTCAGTCCGAAGGTGCCGTCCGCAACAGTACCAGCGAAACCGAAATCAGACGCGTCGCCCAAAGCTCGCCCGAACACGAAATCAGAGATGCAAAGCGGATTGAAAAAGCACGCCATGCCCGAGAGACCGTCGAAGAACTCTAACGTTGTTCTCGACACACGTCGGGTTACGTTCACTTTGTAGCGTAGGAATCCGTAGCTGGTAGCTGCGGATTAGAAGGACCCTAACATGAAGGCTTTGACCCTAGCCTTGTTGTTATCGCTTCCCGTCCCCAGGCTGGCTCCCCCTGCAACAACTCCAGTCCACACCGCGCCGCAGGCGCGCAAAGGCGGTCGTTGGTACTTCGCCGCGAACGGACATGCGGTTTACTGCTATGGCCCGGTTCGCTATCTTCCAGAAGCTGAAGGTGGGCTAAAACGTGTGGCTACCTTCTGCCGCGGCGACCAGCCGATCGTGCAACTCAAAGACTAATCTCTTTCCTGCACGTTCGAGTCGGACTGTTTCCTTTAAACTACCGTGACATGCCGAAGTTTGAGCGTCACATTTTTATCTGCGGAAACCGCCGCGATCCGAGCCATCCCCGCGGAAGCTGCGATCCAGCTGGGCAAGCTGAGCTGCAGAAATTATTCAAGCAGAAGCTGGCCGCTCTCGGCCTGAAGGGACGAGTGCGCGCTAACCAGTCCGGCTGTCTTGATCAATGTGAGCACGGGCCGAATATCGTTATTTATCCCGATGAAGTCTGGTACGGCGGAGTTTCAGCCGAACATGTCGATGAAATCGTCAGCGAACACATTTTGCAAGGCAGGCACGTCGAACGATTGAAGATCGCTGAATCGTGCCTGAATTCCGATTGCGAGCACCGTAAGAAACCTCCGCTCTCGAAAGAGTAGTCGTTTATTTCTTCGTGACGGGCGAGTAGTGCAAGGCAACAATTTTCCATCCCGATGCAAGCTTGAACCACACATCTGTTTCCTGGAACTGCTCATCTGTGACCGTACCGCTCGCCAGTTTCGTTCGCACATGAAGAATGTAGGCGGCAGACGCGGCATCTCCTCCTGGGCTAACCTTCACCTGAAGTTCCAAGAGATCCGCTGCTTCGACTCGGTTGCCGGCAGAGATATACGCCGTCCAGTCCCTCTTATACGTTGCTAAATCCGTTCGGCCTTCCGGCAGCCACTGGATTGCGTCGGGAGCATAGAAAGAGAAGTACGGCTCCAGGTCGTTCTTGGCGTATGCGCCATTGAACTGTTGTTCCAGCTTCGCAATCTCCTGTTCGGTAGCGTTTTGACCAACTGCTGTCCCTACCAAGAGCGTAATCAAAGCGAACAATGTACATATCGAGGTTCTGTTCATAAGAAGGCCCTCCGAGAAGATAAATTTTACGCCCGAGTAATGCCCCTTTGCCGATGACGCGTTCCTTCTGCAGTCAGCGCAGCTCTGGACTAAAGCTGCGCGAACAAATTGATATGCGATACTGAACAGGTAAACACTCGCAGTGTGGGCCCGTAGCTCAATCGGATAGAGCATCGGATTTCTAATCCGAGGGTTGCAGGTTCGATTCCTGCCGGGCCTACCACATCCTTTCACCCACTCGACCCCATTCGAAATCGGAGACTTTCTTCCAGTGTTGTCAATCTGACACGCGTTAGCGTAGGCTTCCGCGCATGCTTATCGTCTGTCGCCGTTTCTTTTTTGCCTGCTCACTCTTGTGTCTCTATTTTTTCTCCGCCTCGGCTCAAGAGCCTGCAAAATCTGCATTCACACTCGAGCAAGTTCTCAGCTCGCCATTCCCGACTGGACTGACGACCGCGGTTCGCGTGCCACGTATTGCTTGGGTGTTCAACACCAAAGGTGTTTCGAATGTCTGGATCGCCGACGCTCCTCAATTCCAGGCTCGTCAGCTAACTCGCTTCACCGCTGATGAGGGCATGCCAATTGCTTCGCTGCATCTGACTCCCGATGGCAAAACGGTTGTGTTCGCTCGCGGGACCGAAGCGAACAGTGCCGGCGAGATCGCGGATCCCACCAGCAACACGCAGAAGCGCTCTCAGCAAGTCTGGGCCGTAAACGTGGATAAAGGAGACCCCATTGCCCTTGGCGAAATGGGATGCGACGAGGAAGGATGCGAGGACATTCAAATTTCTCCCGACGGCGCCAGCGTTGTATGGTCCGCCAAGAAACAACTCTGGGTTGCTCCACTTTCAGCGAAAGAAAAAGCCAAACCTTTAACGTACGCGCGCGGCAACAATCAGCAGCCCAAATGGTCGCCTGATGGTAAGAAGATCGCATTTGTAAGCGATCGCGGCCATCACAGCTTCATCGCAATCTACGAATTTGGTCGCGACTCTTTGCACTACGTGGCGCCCGCCGCTGATCGTGACATTATGCCTCGCTGGTCGCCTGACGGAACACAGATCGCCTTCGTTCGCGTTCCTGGAAAAATGATGAAGCAGCCGATCCTTCCGCAAACGCCCGAGCCTTGGGCAATCTGGGTGTACGACCTCACGAAGGATCAAGCGCACGAAATCTGGCATAGTGGCGGAGCGCTGGACGATTCCTTGCCTCGGCTCACAGCAGATGCTTCATTCAATTTTGCCGCGAAAAATCGCATCGTTTTCGCCTCGGAGCAAGACGGTTGGAATCACCTCTACTCAGTCGCCGCAACCGGCGGGCAAGCCACCCTGCTGACTCCCGGCAACTTCGAAACCGAAGACGTTGCACTGAGCTCCGACAAAAACTCAGTTCTCTTTTCTTCCAATCAGGACGACATCGATCGTCGCCACCTCTGGCGTGTCGCCATTGAAGGAGGCAAGCCCGAAGCAATCACACGCGGAGAAACGAACGAATGGCTCCCTCTGCAAGTCTCGAGTGGTGAACTGGTGTGTCTTGGATCTACTGCTACCTCTCCCGCAATGCCATACCACCTCACGCCGAACAATCGCGAGATGATCGCCAAATCCGCGCTACCAGCTGACTTCCCTTCTTCGCAACTCGTAACACCCAAACAGGTCACATTCAAATCTGAGGACAACTGGGAAATTCATGGGCAGCTTTTCGAGCCCAAGCAGCAAACCGGCCGTCTACCGGCGCTGATCTTTATTCACGGCGGTTCCGTACGCCAGATGATTCTCGGTTTCCACTACATGGGTTACTACCACAACGCGTACGCGATGAATCAGTACCTTGCGAGCCGAGGCTACGTCGTTCTCGCGGTCAATTACCGAACGGGAATTATGTACGGACGCCACTTTCGTGAACCTGCCGATGGTGGTTTCCGTGGAGGATCGGAGTACAAAGACATCGCAGCTACGGGACGTTATCTCCAGTCTTTGCCGAACGTTGATCCCAAGAAGATTGGCTCCTGGGGCGGTTCCTATGGCGGCTATCTCACCGCCATGGCCCTCGCTCACAATTCGGACATTTTTGCGGCCGGCGTTGACCTGCACGGCGTTCACGATTGGTCCAGTTTCCTTGAAGAATTTCCAAAAGACGCCCCGGATTTGCAGGCCGCGCTAAAAACCGCTTTCGAAGCCTCGCCAAATGCGGCGATCAAGACGTGGCGTTCTCCCGTCCTTCTCATTCACGGCGACGACGACCGCAACGTGCCTTTTTCTCAAACAGTGGATCTGCTGCAGCGCTTGCGAGCTCAGAACGTTCACGTCGAGGAGCTTATTTTCCCGGATGAGATTCACGATCTCTTGCTCTGGCGGAACTGGATTCGCGCGTACTCCGCAACGGAAAACTTCTTCCAGCAGCAATTCGCACACTGAGGAACAGACCACCGAATGCCCAAGACTTCCCGGCTCGCCTACATCGACTGGATGCGTGGACTCGCCTGCGTGGTCATGTTCCAGACGCACTGCTACGATGCATGGCTGAGCCCAGAGGCGCGGAAATCTACGTTCTTCATGTACTCGCAGCTTGGCGGAACCCTTCCCGCTCCGCTGTTCCTGTTTCTTGCTGGCATTTCATTCGCTTTGGTGACGGACAAGCTCATCGCGAAAGAAACCGCGCGCGAGCAGATCTTTCGCGTCACCTTTCGTCGTGGAGCAGAGATTTTCGGCCTTGGCCTCCTTTTTCGTCTCCAGGAATATGTCATTGCCCTCGGCTGGGCACCGTGGACAGATTTGTTACGCGTCGACATCCTCAACACGATCGGCGCAAGCATGATGCTCATGGCAATACTGTGCTGGGCCACTCTACGATTTTCTCGCGGTACGCGTTCAGGGCTAGTCATCTCATCTGCCACTACAGCATGCATGATCTCCCTCCTCACGCCCCTGCTATGGACAACATGGCGACCGCACTGGCTACCATGGCCATTGCAGTCCTACATCGATGGAGTCCACAATCTCGGAGCGCCACAACCATGGCTGTTTCCGCTGTTTCCGTGGAGTGCCTTCGCTTTCGCTGGACTCGCACTTGGATTTCTTCTGAACAGTTCATTCGTTAAAAAGCGTGAGGCCGCCGGCTTCGCAATAGCTGGACTCGTCGGTGGCGTGCTAGTCGTGCTTTCACTCTGGCTCGACCACAGCCCGTTTCACTTGTACTCGGTTTATGACTATTGGCACACGAGCCCAAACTTCTGGCTTCTGCGTGTGGGCTTGTTGCTGATGATCACATTCGCCGTGTACGCCTGGTGTCGATGGGGTCTCGCCGTCCTCGGATTCAGCCCAATCATCCAACTCGGGCAAACTTCCCTGCTGGTTTATTGGGTCCACCTCGAACTGGTTTACGGACGCTTCTCCATTCTTCCTAAACACGCGCAGTCCATCACATCAGCCTCATTTGGACTCGCTGCCATCTTTATCCTTATGCTCCTGCTCTCTGTCGCACGTACTCGACTGAACTGGGGCGCAATCTTCGTCCGCCAGCCAGAAACCGTGCTCACCCGCTCTTAATCTGGAAACCACTTCCCACGATGACATCCGGAGAGTTAAAGTTTTCGCTCCTATGATCCTGCGTCGCGTCGCCTTCTCTCTGCTTCTCATCATCTCTGCCAGCTTTGCCTCCGACCTGCCGCCCCTCGTTCCCCGCCAAGTGCTCTTTGGCAACCCCGAACGCATGCTGCCACAGGTCTCGCCCGACGGTACAAAACTTGCCTGGATCGCTCCATCAAAGGGCGTTTTGAATGTTTGGGTAAACAATGAAGGTGCTCCTACCGCGTCTGCGCAGTGCGTCACTACCGATCCAAAACGCGGCATTCGCAATTTTTTCTGGCAAGAGGACAGTCAACACCTCATCTACTTTCAGGACCACGACGGTGATGAGAATTGGCATCTTTTCCAGGTGTCCCTCGCAGACGCCACTCCAAATGTTCGCGATCTCACTCCCGGCGACCTTCAGGCTCGGGTGATCGCTCGTTCGCCAGCTTTTCCCGATCAGATCGTCGTCGCATTGAACAATCGCGATGCTCGCTTTCATGACGCTTACTTGCTCGACCTTACGTCCGCCAAGCGCACATTGCTCGCAGAGAATCCCGGCGACGTCGAATACTATATTGCGGATCATCAGTTCAAAGTGCGCGCAGCGCTAGCTCGCCTCAGGAGCGGTGCCGCTGAGATTCGCGTTCGCAACGACGATCACTCGCCATGGCGGCGTCTTACCGGATGGAGCGAAGACGATGTCGACGGCGAACTGCTCGCCTTCAGTCCTGATGACCAAGAAGTTTGGTACACATCAAGCATCAATGCCAACACCGGCCAACTTCTTTCAACCGATCTTCATTCTGGGAAGACTCGCCTGCTCGCCGAAGACAAGGAAAAGCAGTTTGATGCGGGCAAGATTATTACTCACCCCACAACGCACGAACTGCAGGCCGTTCAGTTCAATCGGGAGCGTAATCACTGGGAACCGTTCGGGAGTACCCTGATCGCTGACTTCAACGCCCTTGAACGCGCGCATGCCGGAGATTTCGAAATCGTCAGCCGCGATCGTGCCGACAACCTCTGGACTATTGCCTACAACGTCGACAATGGTCCCACCGCCTTTTACCTTTACAACCGCAAGAACAAATCGACACAACTATTGTTCACTGATCGTCCTGCGCTTGAACGATACCAACTCTCAAGCATGCAACCGGTCACTTTCAAGGCTCGAGATGGGCTCCTATTACACGCGTACCTCACGCTGCCGGCGCTCCCGAAAGCTGAACAACACAATCTGCCTCTCATCGTCTATCCGCACGGCGGTCCTTATGATCGCGATGTCTGGGGATACGACGACACTGTGCAACTGCTCGCAAATCGCGGTTATGGGGTCCTTCAGATCAACTATCGTGCTTCAACCGGATATGGGAAGACATTCCTGCAGGCTGGCTTTCGCGAGCGCGGCGGGAAGATGAGCACTGATCTTGTTGATGGAAAGCGCTGGGCCATCGAACAGGGTTATGCCGACCCCAACAAGACTTGCATTTATGGAGTCAGCTATGGCGGGTACGCTGTGCTCATTGCTGTAGCGTTCACGCCTGATGAGTTCGTCTGCGGAGTCGAATCGTACGGCGCGTCAAACCTGGTAAGTCTGCTCAAATCGTTTCCTCCATATTGGGAACTCTATCGTCGCCAATGGGAGCGCCGTGTCGGATACATGGAAGAAGAGGAGTTCCTCAAGTCACGTTCAGCCTTGTTCAAGGTTCAGCAGATCAAGGCGCCTCTTTTGATTGGCCAGGGCGTCAATGACCCTCGCGTGGTGAAAGCTGAAAGCGACCAAATGGTTGCGGCCTTGCGCAGCAACGGAAAAAAAGTTCAATACCTCGTTTTTCCGGATGAAGGCCATGGCTTTGTTCGCCCGGAGAATCGCGCAAGATGGTTTGCCGCGACGGAAGCTTTTCTCGCGCAACAACTCGGCGGCAGAGCAGAACCGCCATCCTCGGAAGAAGACTGGAAGTCACTCGAGCACTGATTGTTCGATACGATAAGAGAAATCAACTCACCTGCGACCCACTACCATATGCGACAACTCCAACGCGTTCTGGGCTGCGTAACCCGCCTGATCATTATCGAAGTAAATGTATGGCTCACATTTTTTCGCGGCCCAATCCTCCAACCGCTTTGCCCATTCTCGCAACGCCGGCTTGTCGTATTTTCCTTGGTAGGCATTTCCCGGCCCATGTAACCGCACATAGACAAAATCGGCAGTGACTTCCAAGGGGGATTTCAACCCTGCGAACTCGAAAATGCAGAATGCAGCCCCATAGCGCCGAAGAACCTTGTACACCGACGCAGTATGCCAACTCGGATCGCGAAACTCGAATGCATATCGCAATCCTCTCGGTAGACTTGCGATGAAATCTTTCAACCGGTCCACGTTTACATTGAATTGTCCCGGCAGCTGAAACAAGATCGGTCCCAGCTTTTCCCCGAACCATTCAGCCATCTCAAAGAAACGAGACGTGCTCAGCTCGGGATCAAGTAATTTCTTCCGATGCGTGATGAATCGATGTGCTTTCACGGCGAAGCAAAAATCCTTAGGCGTCAGCGCTAACCACGTTTCCACCGCCTCGCGCGTGGGCAAACGGTAATGCGAATTGTTGATTTCAACCGTACGAAAAGATCGCACATACCACGGAAGCATTTCTGCGGGGCTGATCTTTCCCGGGTAGAAGTTCTCCTTCCAATGCTTGTAGTGCCAACCCGATGTTCCAATTTGGATTTGTGAAAGAACTGAAGAGCTCATGGAAGGACATTAACGTCTCTGCATGAAAAAGCGGTGAAAGGCCGTCGAATCCGTCCACCGCCCTCTCTTGGCGTGCTGGTATTTTAAGCAATCCGTTTGGTACGCGTAGATCCGAGTCGGCCTGTGCTTGCCTGATCAGATTCTGTTTGGCCTTTTCCCATCGACGATCCCACGTACGTCTCTACACCCTTTTCCAGTTCGGAAAAGTCGCGAACTTTCCAGGAATCACCTCTGTTCCACGGGCCCTCAGCGTCCACTTCTCCTTCATCGCCTTGCCCGGTTGAAACATTGAAGTACTCGTCAACCAACCCCGGCGTCGGAGGAATTGCCCCAATGACAAACCGATCTTTACCGAGGCTCTCAAGTGCCGCGGTGAACGCCTTCATGTGCGTAATCTCGCGAGTCATCAGGAACTGTAAAGCGTCGATTGAGCCGGGGTCATCACAAAAGTCGATCAACCGCTCGTAAACGATTTTGGCACGAGCTTCTGCGGCGATGTTGCTCCGCAAATCGACATCCAGTTCGCCAGTTATTTTCAGATAGTCTGCCGTCCATGCGCTCCCAGCGGAGTTGTATAAGTTCACGCCGCCTCCTCCAGCGATCGCGATCATAGGATCGGCTTCTGCCGCCTCACGGTCTTTTTTAGACGGTTTCAGATGCATGCGCGCCAGCGTTCCTACGATTTCCAGATGGCTGAGTTCTTCTGTTCCAATGTCCATCAAGACGTCTTTAATTTCAGGATCGTCGCAATTCAACCCTTGGACACTGTACTGCATGGCTGCGGCGAGCTCGCCGTTAGCGCCTCCAAACTGCTCAAGCAGCATATTGCCAAAACGTGGATCGGGAGTGCCTACACTCACGGTGTACATCAGTTTTTTAATGTGGTGATACATAATTGCCTTTCGTTCGTGAAATTGTTTAGGGTTGCGGGTTGAATGCGAGGGGATGCTATCGGCGAAGGTTCTACTGTGACCATACGCAGAGATCTCTGAGCTATCAATACTGCGAACGATGTAAATCCAGAGCACACTCCAAGCAGTCAGGCGGGTGGTCTGATTCGTTAAACCAGTTTAGAATCAGAGAAGCGGTATTCTTCCAACTTGCAATGTCGGGGCGTAGCGCAGCCTGGTAGCGCACCTGCCTTGGGCGCAGGGGGTCGTAGGTTCAAATCCTATCGCCCCGACCAATCCTAAGAAATTACTAAACGTCACACGGGATGCGGGCGAAGTACGCACGCTTCAACCCGACGCGCCTTTCCCTTGAATATCTAGGTCTCTAAAAGGTCGCGCCTTCACGCTGTTTTTCGCAACGTGCTTTCGTAATCAGCAACGAACTTCTGAATGCCTTTGCGCGTCAGTTCATGTTGAATATCGAAACTTTCCCAAGCAGCGTTCAGATCCAGGTCTTTGTATTCGATGGGTTTCAGCGGATCGCCCTTGGAATTTTTCGCATCGTACGCAAAGTTGTCGTCGGGAATCGGTTTTCCTTTCGATGCCCACTCTTTCAAAATCTTGGCTGGAACAGTGGCCAGATCCGACTTCAGCGCGAATGAATAAAGCAGGTGGTCGATGGTGCGGATGCTGGCAGCCTGCACCTGCACATGATGATCTCCGGCCTGAAACATCCTGACAATGTTCTTGACCACATCCATCCCATTTTCACCGATATCGTCTAGCCTGCCGATAAATGGTGACACGTAGACGGGTTCTTTCGTGCCGCGTGTCGCCGCATAAACGGCGGCCGCTTGCTCTTGTGAGAAACACAACGTCATGTTGACGCGAATACCTTTCTTGACTGAGATGTTGGCTGCCCGCAGACCCTCATGGGTACATGGGTACTTGATGTAAGCGTTCGGAATCCAGGAAAACATTTCTTCCCCTTGCGCCAGCATCTGTTCGGCAGTCGTATCCAAGTCGGCAAAAACCTCAATCGAAACACCGGCATCACCGACAAGAGGAGAGATCTTCTGGACAATTTTCTTGTACTCGGCTTTCTCTTCCTCCGAACTCAAGCGCTGACCCGACGCGAGCAAGTGTTGAACCTCCGGGTTCTTGGCAATCAGGGTTGGATTCGTCGTTTGGCCATCTACGAAGCCCAAAAGTTGTTTGACCTGTAGTGTCTCTTCAGGATCGCCACCATCGACAAGAATTCTGGTTCTGCTTTGTGTTTCCGGCATATCCTTTGCCCTCTTTTCCGATTCTTCGATGTCTTTTGGAGTGAGAAAGGAGCACTTTTTGGCTGTCCACACCTAAAAAATGTCGGACTCTGCAACAAGTTGACTCCAAACAACGCTCAAAGGACCCTCGACGCCGATGCTCCTTCTGCTTGACGTTTACTGAGAAATCCTGATGATCTAGCTTCGTTGAATTCCGTTCCTTCGGAGCAAGGATGAACAAGAGTCGGCTTGAAGCTTTCAGTGATGGCGTGATCGCAATCATCATCACCATTATGGTGCTCGAGATGAAAGTGCCTCACGGAGAACAGTTTGGAGCCCTCCGCCCCTTACTGCCAGTTTTTCTCAGTTATGTGCTCAGCTTCGTATATGTCGGAATTTACTGGAACAATCACCATCACATGCTGCACGCGGCCAGCCGCGTCACCGGATCGGTGCTCTGGGCCAATCTTCATCTGTTGTTCTGGCTGTCCCTTTTCCCTTTTACGACCGGGTGGATGGGTGAAAATCATTTTGGTTTTGCGCCTTCGGCGCTGTACGGCTTCGTTCTCCTCATGGCTGCCATCGCATATTGGATCCTTCAGCAGACCATTATTGCGTCAGAGGGACCCAATTCGCTCTTGAGACAAGCTGTCGGAAGCGACTGGAAGGGGAAACTTTCACCGTTGCTTTATCTTGCCGCAATTGTGATTACTCACTGGCGGCCATGGTTGGCGCAGGCTATTTATGTCTTGGCTGCACTGATCTGGTTGGTTCCCGACCGACGCATCGAACACGCGTTACGACAGAAGTCCGCGTAACTGAAATCAACAAGAATCAATGCGCTTCACTTCGATCGATTTTCCATGATGCTGATCGCGTACCCGCCGCCGGGGGGGCAGTACTGCGTGATCTCGGACTTACTGGTCACAGTTTTTTTCGTAATCGTGTATGCCTGCGGATTCGTTTCGTAGTGCGCGTCTTTGGCGTCGGCGTAAATGGTCGCTTCGTAAGTCTTAGCCGGATCCAGGAAGCTCAAACTAATGTGCGATGTGCGTCCGTTTTCATCGCATCCGCTGCCGACGAACCAGCTGCTTTTACCTTTCGCTTTACGCGCCATGGTGATGTAATCGCCCGGCTCAGCTTCAAGCGCATGCGTTTCGTCCCAGTCGACGGGAACGTCTTCAATGAACTTGAAGGCATCGAGATGTTGGTTGTAGTTCTCAATCAGATCAGCAGCCATCTGCAACGGACTGTACATGATCACGTAGAGCGCGAGTTGTCGGGCCAGTGTTGTATGGACAAATGATTTGTTTTTAGGGTTGAACGTGCTGATGCGCGTCTGAAATATCCCAGGCGTGTAATCCATCGGTCCGCCGATCAAGCGCGTGAACGGCAGAATTGTCGTATGGTCGGGATTGTTTCCCCCGAACGCTTCGAACTCTGTTCCGCGGGCCGACTCATTGGCGATCAGGTTCGGATAGGTGCGCGAAAGCCCAGTCGGATGAATCGCCTCGTGCGCATTAACCATGATGTGGAATTTTGCAGCCTCTGTGATCGCATACAGGTAATGATTGTTGATCCATTGGCTATAGTGGTGTTCCCCGCGAGGAAGAATGTCGCCCACGTATCCGCTCTTCACCGCGTTGTAACCGTTATCCACCATGAATTGATACGCCGCCTGCATGTGCCGCTCGTAGTTGCGCACAGAGCTTGACGTCTCATGATGCATGATGATTTTTATGCCCTTGCTCTCGGCATATCGGTGAAGTTCTTTGACGTCGAAGTCGGGATAAGGCGTGAGGAAATCAAACACGTAATCCTTGCCCTTCCCGAACCAGTCTTCCCATCCAATATTCCAGCCCTCGACGAGTACAGCATCGAACCCATGTTGCGCCGCGAAGTCGATGTACTCTTTCACGTGTGCAGTGGTCGCGCCGTGAGTGCCGTTGGGTTTGGCCTTCGAGTAGTCGAACAATTCCAGCTTGATGTTGTCTTCGTCGGTGTAGGACCACGTGCTCTTGCCCGTGATCATTTCCCACCACACGCCAACGTATTTAATTGGCTTAATCCATGAGGTGTCCTGATACTTCGTCGGCTCGTTCAGGTTGAGTACGAGCTTTGATTCCAAAATGTCGCCCGCGCGATCGCTCACGATCAATGTCCGCCAGGGAGAAACGGTCGGCGTTTGCAGATGTCCCTTATCGCCAAGCGCGTCGGGCGTGAGATGCGATCCAAGAATGAAATTCTTGTCATCGAGTTCCAGCGCCAATCCTGAGTAATCGATCAGAGCGGCTTCGTGGATACTGATGTAAATGCCGTCTTTACTCTTCAGCATCAGAGGCGTTTGCACGCCAGTATCCGAAAACGTGGTTTGCGATGCGTTCGCCTCAATCGATGACTTCATCAGACGGCGTACTTCGGACAAATTCGAAGTAACGGTCTTGTACTCTTCCGTGTCGTAATCGCCCGGAAGCCAGAACGCCTTGTGGTCTCCAGTCAACGCAAATTGCGTTCTCTCCTCTTTCACAACGAAATAAGAAAGCTTCGGTTGACGCGGAAATTCATAGCGAAATCCCAGACCATCATTGAAAACACGGAAGCGAACGATAATGTAACGTTCTGTTTCCGCCTGCGTGAGTGTGATAGCAAGTTCGTTGTAGTGATTGCGGATGCTGCTCATCTCGCCCCACACCGGATGCCAAGTCTCGTCGAATGTGGACGTCTTCGTATCTGTTACTGCGAATCCGCTGGTCAGGGATGTGTCTTTTTTCAATTCAAGTCCCAGCTTGCTCGGAAGAATCACCGGACGTCCTTTATAGGTAAGGCTGTATGTGGGGACGCCGCCAGTCTGGAGCGTGAATGTGAGAACAAGGTTCGCGTCCGGCGACTTAATCTCTTCCGCTGAAGCGAGGACTGCGATTGCGATCACCCAACAGGCGACAAGCGAACGAAACGAACTGACGAACCACATCGACAAAGCACACCGGGAAGGTTTCATGGCGTGCCAAGTGTAGCAAGGGTCAACTGAGATAAGGATGAGTATCGAAAACGAAAATTTGGACAAAAACTCTAGGATTCGCTGAGCAAGATTAGAAGAGGATTGGAAAGATTACGCGGCCTTCTGCAATCCATAGCGATCGCAGACTTTATTCGCGGCCTCGAGGACGGCTTCGAACTCGCTCTCCATGGTGCGGTCTCCGAGAATCAACCTTGAGAGTTCTTCCAGAAGATGCTGCTTGTGTTCCGCGAATTCGATTACGGTTGCGATGGATTTTACCGGCAACGGATTCTCACTTTAATTCGCCAGCTTAGTACGTTAGATGCAGGCACCTAAAAACTGTTGCACTCTACCGTTCACGACTAGGGTGACAATTTGCCGAATCGAGGGCAACCGCGGCCGAGAACACTTATCTGTAACCCCTTTGGTAACAGTCGGCTAGAGCTTTTTCATTGCACTTTCACGTGGCTGAAATATCTTGAGTGTATCTTCAGATGAATTGAGGACTTCGCCGCCTATGGGAACAGTGCGAGATTCGCGCTTCATGCTGCCGCTGCAGGTGGCGGCTATTTGCTATCGCCGTCGCGGTGGAGTTGTTGAGTTCCTACTCGTCAATACGAATGGCGGCAGCAAATGGACTTTTCCCAAGGGAGCACCCGAGGCCCGGCTGTCCCACAGTCAGGCTGCTCAGCGCGAGGCTTGGGAAGAAGCAGGCGCCATTGGAGTGATCGAGCCGCGGCATTTCCATCTGTACATTCATTCCAAGGGTGTCTTTTGGCAGGCTGCCGGAATTCAGGAATACGTTGTGAAAGCGTTTCTCATGGAGGTGGCCGACACCCAGCGCCCCGAGGAAGCGGAGCGCAATCCCACCTGGTTTCCTGCTCCGGAAGCGCGAAAAACTCTGGCAAAAGGACGCGAAGTGAAGTATGCGGCGGAACTCCAAACAGTGATCGATCGTGCTCTCGAACACATCCGCCCGGAAAAATCACCACGCAAAGAAGAAGCTCGGGCCGCCCGGGCCAGCATGTCCTAGCTTCACCCCTCAGTCCGGCACTTGGATCGAATCCTCTATCGCGTCCAATCAGCAGTTAAAACTCTCCGACTCCAACTCAACCGCCGAGATCTCGTGAAACAATAAGCCTTGCATGATCCAACTCTCCGATGCCGGCAAGCGCTTTGGACACAAGCTGCTCTTCGAGCACGCCGATTGGCTGCTAACCGCTGAAGACCGCATCGGACTGGTCGGCGCGAACGGTACCGGTAAATCCACGCTGATGAAAATCCTGGCCGGTTCCGAGACTCTCGACTACGGATCGGTCATTCGAACGCGCGGGATTTCCGCCGGCTACCTTCCGCAGGACGGGTTGACGTTGACCGGCCAAAGCGTTTTCGGTGAGTGCATGTCTGTGTTCGAGGACCTCCGCCAGATGGAGCAAGAGATGGAATCGCTCACACACAAGATGGCGGAACTCGAACATTCCAGCTCGGAATACAGCGCGGTGGCAGAGCGCTATCAGCGGTTGGAGCACGAATTCCGCACGCGAGACGGGTATGCCATCGAGGCGCAGGTCGGTATTGTTCTCACGGGCCTTGGCTTTCATAAGCAGGATTGGAATCGTCAGACCGATGAATTCTCCGGCGGTTGGCAGATGCGTATCTCGCTCGCCAAGCTGTTGCTCCAAAAGCCGAATTTGCTCCTGCTCGATGAACCAACGAATCATCTCGACCTGGAATCGCGCAACTGGCTTGAGGAATACCTGAATAGCTACCCCTATGCCTTTGTACTCATCTCGCACGATCGGTACTTCCTCGATGTCACGGTGCGCAAAATCGTCGAGATCTGGAACAAGCGTATTCACTTCTACAGCGGAAATTACGACAAATATCTTGCAGCTAAAGCGCAGCGCCGGGAAAGCCTCGAAGCGGCCTATCGCACGCAGCGGGAACGAATCGAGCAACTGGAAGTCTTCATCAACCGGTTTCGTTACCAGGCGACCAAGGCTAAGCAGGTACAGAGCCGCATGAAGGAACTCGAGAAGATAGATCGCATTGAAATCCCCGAGGAAGAAAAGACAGTTCACTTCTCTTTTCCGCAGCCGAAGCCGAGCGGCCGCATTGTTGCGGAATTCTCTGGGGTCGCCAAGAGTTACGGGGCTCATGAAGTTTTTAACGGTGCCAACTTCATGATCGAGCGCGGAGACCGTATCGCGCTGGTTGGAGTCAATGGCGCGGGGAAATCGACGCTCATCAAGTTGCTTTCTGGAGCCGAGCAACTCACCGCCGGTGAGTTCAAACTGGGACACAATGCAACCCCAGACTATTTCGCACAGGACCAGTACAAAGAACTTGATCCTGATGCGCGCATTCTTGACGACCTCGGAAAAATCGCGCCCGTTTCCACCCAAACAGAATTGCGCAGCTTGCTTGGATGTTTTCTCTTTTCAGGGGATGACGTCTTCAAACGCATCGGAGTTCTTTCCGGCGGCGAGCGCAGCCGCTACGCCCTGCTCCGGCTGCTTCTGCATCCGTCGAATTTCCTATTGCTCGATGAGCCCACCAATCACCTCGACATGAGGGCGAAAGATGTTCTGCTTGAGGCGCTTTTGAAGTACACGGGCACTATCGTCTTCGTTTCGCACGATCGCTATTTCATCGACAGGCTGGCAACACGAGTCTTCGAGATCGGCGAAGGGAAGGTTGAGGTCTTCCCCGGAAACTACGAAGATTATTTGTGGCGTAAACAAGGCGGTAAGCCAGCCGAACCGACTCTGGATGACGTGCCGGACATTCCGCGCAAGCGAGGGACGCCCACCAACGGTGACCGCGATGCGGATGTGGCCAGCCGCGCTTTGGCTGACGCTTCACCACAGCGCGTAGAACCTGCAGCTTCCGAACCAAAAATAAAACGTCTTAACCCTATCCGCCGGAAACAGATGGAAGAGCGTTTGGCCGAGCTCGAAGAAGATGTGGCTCGGGTAGAAGCCGCCATTGCCCATTGCGAAACAAGCCTGCAGTCATTCGTGAGCGTTGAGGAGACCCAGACCCAAACGAAGGACTTAGCCGATCGAAGAAAAGAGCTCGAACGCCTCATGGCAGAATGGGAAGAACTGAGCGGAGCGCTGGCAGAGGCATAGCAAGTGAAGATTCGTCCGGCGATCAGACGCTGGGCCCAACGCGGAATGCGCGCCTTTCCTATCCAATCGCTTACTTCATCGAGCCGCCAATGGCCAATGACTGGCGATCAACGACTCACCTTGTGGCTAGCGGACGACTGAAGAGGGACGACCTTCGCTCGTACACCTCCCTCCGTAACCTGCGCCGATACGTACCTCCGTGCAATATTGGGCTTGGCCATCAGGCCCATTTGACCCACGGCGGCGCCCCGGATCGCGCAGACAAACAAGGAAGGCTCACATGCTCCAGTCACCCGATAGCTCTCAGAAGCAGGCTTCGAACCAGAATACCTACGTTCCCGTGAAAGCTCCGACTGCGCCGCTCGAGCAGGCTACGATCGGCCGCTCGCTCTTTATCAAAGGCGAGATCAGCGGTTCCGAATCGCTGTTCATCGACGGCAAAGTCGAAGGGAGCATCAACCTCACCGACCATCGCGTCACCGTCGGTCGCAACGGCAACGTGGCCGCCAATATCAGCGCCAAGGAAGTTGTGATCATGGGTAAGGTGCACGGCAATGTCGAGTGCAGCGATCGTCTTGATCTCCGCAGCGAAGGTTCACTCACCGGGGACGTCTCGACCCATCGCATCAGCGTGGAAGATGGCGCCGTGCTGAAGGGCAGCATCCAGGTAAAGTCCTCGGGCGATAAGGCTCAGCACAAGAACGAACAGAAGCATGATGCGCCGAAGGCGGCAGCTGCTTCCGCAGGCAACGCTTAAATCAAGTTTTCCGACCAGCGATAACGAGCCGGTTGAAAAAAGAAAGAGCACGCGAACCTGCGTGCTCTTTGTGTTTCACCAGCTACTAGCGACTGGCTACTAGCTACTTTTTCTTAAGCTCCAGCGAAGCTGAGTTCATGCAAAACCGCAGACCAGTCGGCCGTGGGCCGTCCTCAAAAACGTGTCCCAAGTGAGCGTCACATTTCGCGCAACGGGCTTCCGTCCGAACCATCCCATAGCTTTGATCTGTCTCGGTATCGACGCTGCCAGCGTTCAAGGGCTGATAGAAGCTTGGCCAGCCCGTTCCGGAATCAAATTTCGTTTCCGAGGAGAACAACGGTTCCCCACAACAAACACAGTGATAAGTCCCTTCATCCTTGGTTTTCCAGTATTTGCCCGTGAACGCCCGCTCCGTACCAGCTTCGCGCGTCACGTGATACTGCTCCGGCGTCAACTGCTCACGCCATTCCGCTTCTGATTTCACTACCGGCTTCTTTGTGTCCTGTTTCGTATTTTCAGTCATAAGTCTCCAAATGTTAGATGCTGCAGAGGCTCGGAAGTCACACGCCTAGAAATGAACGGGATGGAGGAACCGGTTTAGTCCGTGATTGGCGGAAATGTGACAGCAACTGTTGTTTCGATTTCTTCTCGATCTCCGGTGACCCAATATTCCCACCATGAAACCGCATTGATCGCGGCCTGGGCCAGGAGTTTTGGCCCAGAAATGTAATGAAGATCGCGGGCGCGGCCATCTTCACCGATGATCGCACTCAAAACGACCGTGCCAGAGATGTTCGCGACGCGGGCTTCGTGCGGGGTTTCCGGGATCACTTGATACACCAGCCGCCTCGCCTCGACTTCGCCATCCACGTGAACACGAGCCGCGGGTTTGCTCGACTCCGGCTCACCTACTTGCTCAGATGGTGGTGACTCCTTGTCATAGTGTGGTGTGACCCAAACAGTAAAGCTCAAATCGGCATCTTTGTAATGACCGTTGATTTCCCAGCAACCATATACGGGAATATCGATTCCACCCATCAGCATCGCTCGGTCTTTGTCTTCGCGCATTCCATTACTCGCAAAAGTGGAGACGAACCGAGGGGCGGGACCATCCAGCCTCTTGCCGGTGACTGTGAGTGGGTCATCGTCGACCGAAAAGGCCGGGTGGATCCGAAACCACGGAAGCTTGTTGCTGTACGCGAAATCAGAAACCTTACGAGGATTAAGTCCGCGCCAAACTCCGTCCACCGGCAGTAGCGTCGAGAGCTTGTCCGTTCCGTAGTTACTCACCAAACCGTAAGCGGCAATGCCGAACCGTGTAGCCTTGCCAGTGAGTTGTGGAATCGAAGCTGAAGAGTACTCCGTGGGAATGGTGACGTGGCAGCTTGCCGGTGGCGTATCTTGCCTGGCCGCCTCCGCTGACAAAAATTGCTGTCCGTAGAAGCCTCGTGCGGAGGCGTCGCCTTCGCCCGGCGATTGTGCAGACGCCGCTCCACCCAGAGCGAGCAAGGCTAAAAACAAAACTTGAAGAAGGAGCATCACGCGCCCCCTTGTTGTTTCAAAGTATAGCGACTATTCGCCGTTTAGTGCACTCAATCGAAATCAGCAGGAGAGTCGAGCTGCGCTCGCCATTTTTCTTGTCAAGACCCCCGCAATGACGCTTTTCTTGCATCTTCTTCAATTCATTCCAAATATATTTTCAGAAAAGTTGGCGGGTTTACCCCATCCAAGTTGATATTCATAATAGGGGACTAGATGGCGCGCTTCGACTGACCCGGGCTTAACCACTCGACGCTTGCCGGACACCAGACCTGCGGGAGACTGAACCAGGACATCTATGCGGGACTCCCCCCTGCCGACCGAAAGGGACCGGAGGAATGACCCGTGGTAGGAGTGATCACTCCAATTACCTTTTGAATTATTGGGGTAAATGATGAATCAAGAGTAGGACTAGAAAACAAGGGAGCAAATGCGGGAAAGAGAGTGGTGGGAAGCGAAGCCGAACGCAGTCGAAGTCTGATTTCTCAGACATGTTTACAACCAACGTTGCAGCGCCCATGAATTAGCGAACGACCCACGATCAAGAGCGGCAGAGAACACGCGTCCGCGCTGTCCATTCCTACCAATGCACTGTGACGAGCATTACAACCTGCTCTAACTTCCATACTTCATTCTGGAATCACCTGCGCGCAAGCCGCGGGTATATCTCTCTTGCACTGGAAAGGGCCGATGGGCGATTTAAGTGACCATTTTTCGAAGCGTGAATTTGCGTGTCGTTGCTGCGGAAATCTGATTGTGAGTGGACGGCTCGTCTTAGCACTTGAGCACCTGCGCAGACTTGCGCGGGCGCCAATCATCGTTCACTGTGGCTATCGCTGTGCCAAACACAATCATGCGGCGGGAGGCGTCAAAAACAGCGAGCATACTCTTGGTACAGCTGCAGACATCGAGATTCGCGGCCTCTCTTTGCAGGAGATGTACGATTGCGCGCTGGAGATCCCAGAGTTCGCGAATGGAGGCATCGGCGTCTACGATTGCAACTTCCTGCACGTGGATGTTCGTGATCACGTAGCCCGCTGGGCGCGCGTTCGCGGGCAGTACGTCGGCGTCCAGCATCTTGTTCAAGAACCAGTTTTGCTGGCGCGAAGCGCCGCATCCACTCATTCGGGGTGAACTCTTTCTCCTCCATCACTCTCGACAATAGCGACATAGACCAATAAACTTTCGGGTACGCCAAATGCTCTGTCGGCGGCCCCGTTTCCATGAAACTTGTCACTTTTGAGAATGCCGCAAAGCAGTCTCGTATCGGTGCGGTTGCGCCGGACAACTCTATTGTCGACCTTCACATTGCCAGCGCGATGTACTTACGTGATGTTGAACACGCGTCCGCTTTCTATCGGCTGGCAGATGCTTTGGTTCCACCCGACATGAGGGCGCTGTTCCGTGGTGGAGACCAAGGTCTGAAGGCTGCGCGGCAGGCTTTCGAGCATGCGCTGCTACTTGGCCCGAAAACGCATGGGCCGCGTGGCGAAACTGTTTTCTACAAATTCGATGATGTGAAATTGAAAGCGCCCATCGTCCCGAAAAAATTCTTCCATACTGCAGGAAACTTTCGTGAGCACCACGAAGAAGCGACCAAGGCTGGTTTTTCGCATCCGGTCATGCCGTGGATTGTGTTCTTCCAGAACGTGGATGCCATCATCGGACAGGACGAGTCTGTCATCTATCCTGAACATCTCACGCAGGAACTCGATTACGAGCTAGAGCTGGCCGTCGTTCTCAAAAAGGCCGGCAAGCACTTCACTCCGGAAGACGCAATGGATTATGTCGGGGGATATGTAATCTTCAACGACATCACCGCACGGGATATTCAACGTCGTGAGATGAAGTCTGGAGTGTTCAGCTTCTGCAAGGGCATCGACACTTTTTGCCCACTTGGCCCTTGGATCGTGACCGCTGACGAGATCCCAAATCCACATAATCTCGCGATGGAACTCCGCGTTAACGGAGAGAAGCGCCAGACATCGCATTCGAGCAAGATGTCCGTGAAGATTCCTGAAATCCTGTCACATTACTCGCCGATGGGATACAGCGCGGGCGACGTCGTTTCCACCGGAACGGTCTCGGGAGTCGCAGCGTTTTCGGGTGATCCGAAAGCTTGGTATTTGAAAGCCGGCGACGTGATGGAATGTGAGATCGAGAAGATTGGCGTCTTGCGCAACAAGGTCATCTCCTGGGAGCAGGCCTACGGCGCAAAGCCGAAGGCTCTCGCCACTCAAGAGACAATGAAATAGTTTCCTTGGAACACATGGCAGATTCCAACATCTGGGTCAGCGAACTGAACTCTCGGCCGGACGTGCGCTCCGGATTCCCAAAAGAACCTGTCCACTTCTACGACACTACCCTTCGCGATGGTGAGCAAACCGTTGGTGTCGTGCTCTCTCCGCAACAGAAGCTCGGAATCGCCCGCAAGCTCGACGAACTCGGCGTAAGCCGCATCGAAGCAGGTTTTCCGAGAGTCTCGCCTGAGGATGCCGAAGCTATACAACTCATGCAGAAGGCCGGAATTGAGGCGGAACTTTGGGGCTTCTCCCGTGCCGTAAAAGCTGACGTGGAAGAACTTGTAAGACTCGGACTAAAAGCGTCTGTCATCGAGTCACCTACAAGTGACATAAAACTTAAGGCCTATGGCATCTCGCCGGACGAGTTGCTGCGCCGCGTTGAATCGGCTGTAGCCACGGCCGCTGCAAGTGGAATTACCGTAGCATTTTTCGCGGTGGATTCCACTCGAACGGAATTATCGTTCCTGAAGCGCGTTTATCTCGCGGCGATGAACGCCGGCGCCAAGGAGATTGTCGTTGTCGATACGATCGGCGCTTGCGGGCCGGAAGCCGCCGAGTTCCTGATGCGGGAAGTGCGTGGCTGGCTCGGACCCAACGTGCCTCTGCATTGGCATGGGCACAACGATTTTGGGATGGCGACCGCGTGCGCTGTTGCTGCAGTGCGCGGCGGCGCCACGTGGATCCAGGGAACGATCAATGGGATGGGTGAGCGCGCAGGCAATGCAGACATCGGCGAGATCGCCCTCGCGCTGAAATGCCTTTATGGCGTGCCGGTGGCGATGAACCTCGAGAAAGTTCGAGAAGTATCAGAGACAGTCTGCAAGGCTGCCGACTACACCCTGGAGGCCTGGAAGCCTCTGGTCGGCGAGAACCTGTTTATGCGTGAGAGCGGCGCAGTAGCCAGTCAATTTCACATTCCCGAAGCCATTGAGCCGTATTCTTCAGAACTGGTGGGCGCAAAGCGAAGGATTGTTCTGGGCAAGAAGAGTGGGCTCGATAGCATCGATCTCAAAGCAAAAGAACTCGGATTGCATGTCACCGCCGAGCAAAGAGCGACAATCCTGGCAGAAGTCAAAAAGCGTGCCATCGCGAAGCGCGGGTTGGTCAGCGATGCCGAATTTCGCGAGATCGTAACCACGATTAGCGTCGCGACGAAACCTGACTAATCCTTCAGTTAAGATCCAGTTCCCCGGCGCCAACGTGGGCATGCAGGCGATACTTCCCGGGTCCATCCTTCTCGAAAGATCGGAACAGTCCGCCTTTCGAAACATTGAACGCCATCGCGTTCACTTCTCCGGTGTTCACCGACCCTTCAACGTGCGCATAATCTTCCGGTTTGCCGACCTCCACGTTCAACTGGCCAGCATGTAATTCGATGTCCTTGTTACCGGTGACGCGGACCACATCCACTTGCCCAGCAAACTGCCGAAGATAAAGATCAGTCTGGCTCGGCACATCGATCGTGATCTGAAAATTGTTATGCGGACAACTGCTGATATCGAGCTCACCACGGTTGCCGGTCGACTTGAATTTGATACGAACCTTGGATGGGTCTCCTTTGCCGCCACCGTAGCTGATGCGAACTTTGTTGTTTTCAGAGCCGCGAATCGTGACGCCGCTCGAGCAAAGATCGAAGCGTAACTCTCCTCCGGATGCGAAATCCGTTTCGACAGGATTCTTCCCAATTTCCAGGATCGTCTTGTGTTGTGCGGTGGACCATGTCGACAAACCCATCAACAACAATACGGGCCACAGATGTAGTCTCATAAGCACTCCAGGCACGCCTACGCCTGATCATGGTACGCAAGCCATCCTGGAAAAGTTCCCTTACACACGTTAGAGTCCCGCAAAACCGAGGCTTTACCCTTTGAAGTGAGGTAGCACGGATTCTCCGAACAGCTTTGCCTGGCCGGTCCGATCACCGCCCCAAATTTCGAGCATGATGTGGGTTGCACCGGCAGAGCGATATTCTTCGATGCGTTGGATGCATTCCTCCGGCGTACCCGCAATGGCACAGACTTTTTTCAGAATGTCATCCGTCACGGCCTGAGCAGCGGCCTTGCGGCCGCCTTTTTCCATGGCATCGGCGACAGGCTGAAGCTCTTCAAATGTTAGGCCTGCCGATTCCAGCAACACGTCCGCTGATCCCTTGATATTTTGAACCTTATTCGCCAGATACATCGCAGCCTGCTCGCGCGCGCCTTCCTTGCCTTTTTTGCCATCTCGTCCTATTGAACCGACAATCACGCAGCCCAGGATCAGTTTGGAAGCATCCTTTCCAGCCTTGGACGCACCATCCAGCATGTTCTTCTTCGAATACCGAACGAAGGCAGGCGTCGTTATCGAAGCAGTCAGCAGCCCATCGCCCATTACTCCCGATTGTCTTTGAAGGACCGGACCCGTACCAGCGACATAGATTGGCGGGACGCCGCGCGGCGTGTGCGCGTCCGTCTTTAACTGCGGCACACTCGCAGCGAAAACTTTCCCCTGATATTCGAACGCATCGCCTTTGAGAACGCCTTTGATGATGTCGATGCTTTCTCGCATCACAGTTGCGGGGCCAACTTTTTCACCCTCACCTTCACCAATCTCTTTCATGAAAATCTTCGACGCCCCCAACCCGAGCAGGAAACGATCGCCGGCGAGATCCTGCATGACGCGGGCTTCCATCGCGATCTGCACGGGGTGACGGGTATAAGGCGAAATGATTCCCCAGCCAAGTTGAATGCGCTTGGTATGAGCGGCGATCACAGCCAGGATCGCAGTGGAAGAACGGGCTTCGAAACCGTGCTTGCGCCACCATGGATACGCTTCCGCAATCCAGAAACAATTGAAACCAGCGTCCTCGCAGGCTTTCGCCATCGCAACGGTTTCGTGGACAGGCTCCATGCTCAATTGCAGTACTCCGATGTTGAATGGGACCGACATGATGACTCCAGTTCTCGACTCTCAGTTTCTAGTTCTTAGTTGTCCCGTATCCGTACAACTAGTGACTAGCTACTAGCTACTGACTACTTGCTTTAATCAGGATCAGACCAGGAGTGCTCTAGGCCTTTGACCAGTTGCCACAACGCTTTGTTCAAGGGAGTTGGGACGCCAGTCTTCTCGCCCCATTTCACAATCGCACCGTTCATAAAATCGACTTCGGTCTGACGTTTCGCTAGTACATCTTGCAACATGCTGGCACGATGTTTACCTGGCGCATTTGCACCTTTCTGTACGAGCGCTCGTGGATCGCCGTGCAGCTCGATGCCAAGAGCCTTCGCAACGGCTTCGCCTTCCGCGATCAGATCATTAAAAAGCTGTCTTGTTGGCCCCAAGCGAGTTGCAGCACCGTGATGCAAAAGCGTGAGAGCTCCCACAGGATTCGTGCTGGCATTAAAGATAAGCTTGGTCCATTGAGCGCCACGCGCATCCGGAAGTGGAATCACATTCATGCCGCTGCGCGTGATAAACCCCGCTAGCTCCTCGACCTTTGCCATTGGAGTGTTGGTGGGCTCGAAGGGACCAATCCAGGTATCGCCTTTGATGTCGAAACCAATGTGGCCAGGCGATATCGGATGGCCGGCGGGAAATGTGGTTCCACGGATGACATACTTCACATGTTCCGCAATGAGCTCTTCGTTTCCTGCGCCATTTTGAACTGAACAAACAGCGCTGTTCTCATCAAATGCTCGGGCTACCTGTGCCATCGCACTTTTTGTATGGATGGCCTTGGTGGCCACAATTCCATAATCGCATCGAGGCAGTTCCTGCGGATCACTGGTTGCATTCACTTTTGCAGTGAACTCAGCCGCGCCAGAGAGGCGCAGTCCATTCTTGCGCATGGCGTCCACGTGATCTTTCCAAACGTCATATGCCCAAACTTCCGCTTCGCCTTGTTTGGCCAAGTGCGCGGCAAAGAGGCTTCCTACAGCTCCGCAACCAACGATGCAAATTCTGATCACGATGGCCTCGTCTCACCACCGTTGTAGAACTTCCAGGGAACGTCAGCTAAATTCTCTCCTTCCGTTTTTCCAATCCGAAACGTGTCTTGCGTGTAAAGACAGACCTTCCCATCCTGATCGACAACTTGTGGATGAAGCGAAAAAATCATGTTCTCTTCGAGTGGCACCTCGTACTTCGCGCCGATCGCTGGGTACTCGATCATCGTTGCACCAATCGAGTGACCGGACAGATGCCCCAGAGCAAAACCATGCTTCGCGAATTTGTCTGAGACCGCGCGATGAACATTCGAGGCCAGTTCGCCATGGCGCATCATCTTTCGCGCAGTTTCCATGGCATCCGGATACGCATCTGCCATGCGTTGCGTGGTCGCGCTTGGCTTGCCTTGAATCAGAGCCCGCGAGAATTCCACCCAATAGCCGCCAACGCCGGTGATTTCGAGTGAGTAGAGAAGAAGGTCGTTGGCGGAAACAACTCGATTACCAGGGACCTTGAAGTAAGCATTGGCCTCGCCGTTTTGGCCAGAGAGAAGGATGTTCATCATGCGCGGGCCCGCGCCACGCGCAAAGAAACGCTCAACAGCAGGGGCCATGATCTCCGCTTCCGTCTTGCCTGGCTGGTACGCTGCAACCAGCGCCCAAAAGCCATCGATGATGATGTCCATCGCATCGCGCACTTCTACTAGTTCTTCTTCGCTCTTAACGGCGCGAGCTGCGTCAAACTGCTGATCGAAGGGTATTAGCTCAAACGGAGCGTCAGCGAGTTGCTTGTAGTCGCGGACCGCCATAACAAAATTCAGGCCGTAAACGCCGACCCGCTTCCATCGGCGCTCAATCGCTCGCTCGCGGAGCCACTGCCCGGGAACGTCCGGCCAAACCTGCTCTTTCACCCATGGTTTTTGTTTGTCGCCGATCCAGCGCGCTTCACGCGGGAATACAAGAGTCGGCTCACCATTCAGAGGGAGGAGAACATAAACATACCGATGGACGATTTCGAATCCAGAGGTGTAAAGCACTGCGCCTTCAAATCCGGCGTACTGGTTACCGCAGACGATCAGAGCATCAAGATTCTCCGCTGCCATACGTTTGCGGATGTTGTTATAACGGCGATCAATTTCGTTTTTATTAGGCAATTCTTCCCTCGGGAGCTAAGGCTCCTCTCTACATTTAATGTTCGATATGCAATTTGCGTTACGTTGGCGGCACAGGTGATACGTAGCGCTCACTCCGCGACACCGCACAACTGCGCAGCTGTTAATGCATACACCTTGGTGATGTCGACCAAAGTCTTGATCAGAACTTTTTCGCCTTCCTTATCGCGAGGGCCGCTGGAGGGTCCGTAGTTCACGGTTTCGGTTCCATAGCGGGTCAGAACGCTAGCGTCGGAACACCAAGTCACAACCTCGCGCTCCGGTTTCTTACCCATAATGAATTCGTGATTCGCGTCGATGGCCTTGATCATCTCGTGATCCTCGCTGATGCGCGCGCCTGGCACGGAGACATACGTCTCAAACTCAAGCCCCCAGTCGGGATGCTTTTTCTCCAGATCGAAAAAGACTTGCTGAACATCACGGCGCGCTTCACTCATTGGGATGGTTGGCGGAACACGAACATCGAGGAATAGATCAGTTTTTTCAGGAGTGCGGCTGGCACGCCAGGCATGACCTCCACGAATGCCGCCGAGGTTCACGATGGCTTTTTTGCCTCCATAGGCGGCCTTCTTCTCCCAGTGCTCAATCCATTTCATGATGGGATCCATCAGCTCATACATTCGGCGGATGGAATTCATCTCCTCGCGTCCTTCGCAAAACGCAGTGTGCACGTAAATTCCAGTGCAGGAGATACGAACCCAGAGCGATCCAAAATGCTCGAGAACGACGTGAGTGTCGGTCGGTTCGCCGAGGATGCACATGTCGGGCAGGATGCCGTGATTCACCAGATAGTGCGTGCCATATCCGTATCCTCGATATTCCTTGCCCTTGAAGTCTCCCCACTGCGTTTTTTCGATTTCTCCTGCGACGGCTGCGACGATCACATCACCTTTGAGACGGACACCCGCACGCTGCAGGGCCTTTAGCGCATGCGTGTAACAGACAAGCGCACCTTTCATGTTGTAAATGCCGAGACCGTAGACAAATCCGTTTTTGACGACCGCATGCGGTTTGTAACCGAGGCCGGTCAGGAAATCTTCATCACCTGTGTTCGACGTGTCCATGTGGCCGTTAAACATAAGGTTTTTTCCACCGCCCGAACCGATCCAGCGCGCGACCACGTTGGCGCGCCCTTCTTCGACTTCCTGCCAGGTGATGTTGAGACCGAGCGAGTTGAGAGCACCTCGCATGTACTCGGCCATCTGCAACTCGTGACCAGTCGGGCTTGGGATGTTGATGACGTCGCATGACATCGCGACGATCTCTTCCTCTTTTATTTCGGCAAGGATGCGCTCGACCAACTTCGAGTCGAGAGCCGGGGCGAGTTTGGTCTTCAGAGGCGTCACAATTTTGATCGTTGGTCGTCGTTCATTGGTCGTTAGCGAGCCAGTTGGTACTGCTATTTCTTCGCCAGACGAAAATCATCTGGATCGGTACACAGTTTTTCATTCCCCGTTTCAGTCAAAAGGAAATTATCTTCGAGCCGCAGGCCTCCACCGCCTGGCCAGTAAATCCCGGGTTCGATCGCGAGCACCATGTTCTTGCGCATCGTGCCAGTGCCCGCCTGATGAGCATAAGGAAATTCGTGTGCTCGAGCGCCGACACCGTGGCAGATTGGATGCGAAGGCTGTCCGGCATATCCACCTTCTGCGATGCGAGCGCGAATAAGCCGATCAAGCTGCGGAAAATCAGCTCCATCGCGAGCGTAGGCAACGCCTTCGTTGAAAACTTTCAAAAGCAAATCGAGGAGCCTGTGATACTCGGGGGTGAGATCCCCCGGGCACGCGTTTTTCGTCAGGTCGGTCCAATAACCGTCAACACACACCCAAATCTCGAACAGTGTCGGTTCGTTCTTCTGAATCGGTCGATCCCCGGTCGCGGTAAAGGTCGCAATCCCCTTACCTGACCAGACGAGCGTGAACGCCCGGGCCATCTCGACTTTCCCTTTGTAGCCGACACCGAGCCCGTGCACGAAGCCTTCGTACATGCCGCCGACTTCACTCTCCTTCATGCCCGGCTTCATGTGCTCGCGCGTGTAGTCCATAGCGAGCGCAGCAAGTTCGTTGGCCAGCTTCATGCGCTCGATTTCCTGCGTCGTCTTGATAGAGCGAGCCTGGTTCAGAAGCGGCGTAGCGTCGACCACTTCCTTGCAGAAGCTCTTGAACGAATCGAAGTAGGAGAGCATGAAAGTGGTTGGCTCACCCACCATCCGGTCGGCAGACTGCGTGCCCATGTTGAGCTCGACGGCAACCTTGTCCGTGAGCCCGCGCTTTTTCAGAACATCGAATGCGCGATCAAAGGCGCGGAACTGCGGGGGGCGAGGATCGCGCTCGTCGTAACCTTTGAAGTAGAGAAGGTCCTTGGTCCAGGAATTACGCTCCGCGTCAGCCTGCTGCGGCTCGAGCGCGATGAGAGTCGGCTCTCCCTCGCATGGAAAGACAACCGCATCGTATCCTTTCATGCACCAGTAATTGGTGAGATAGAGGACGTTGTCGGGTGCGCGGCAAACAAGAGCAGTTATGCCTTGGTCCTTCATCAGGGATCGAACGCGATCGAGTTTCGTGTTGTCCAAAGGCCAAGACATAAGAAACAGTTGCTGGTAGTTAGTTGTTACTAGCTAGCAACCAAAAACGCCTAGGTGTGCGCTGCTGCTACCGGCTTGTTCTCCTCCGCGAAAGTCCATCCATCTTCTTTGCCCTTGATCAGGCGATAAACCGCGGTGTGCAAGGGCGCGGGCTCTCCGACGCGCGCCGCTTCGCGAGCGATCGCACCAGAGAGGAAATCAACTTCTGTGGTCAACTTGTGCCGCACGTCATAGAGCATCGAAGGCGGATGGTTTGTCATGGCGCCGATCTTGTTCATCGCCCATGGATCCTCATGGAGCTTCACGCCGACTGCAGCGGCCACGCGCTTCCCTTCATCCACCAAGGCATGAACCAGATGCCCGAGGTCCGACAACTCGTTTTCAGCGGCAAAGTGCGGGGAATGCGGTAACTCTGTCAGAGCGGACACGCCATTCACTGATGCATTGAAAATCAGTTTCGACCATTGCGCCGGTTTAGCATCTTCGAGAGGCTCAGCTTTGAGGCCGCCCGCAATGATGAGATCAGCTGTTTCTTTCACGACAGTGAAAGGCGTAGCTGTGGGTTCAAATGGTCCCAGCCAGGTAGCGGTGTCGAGTTCGTACTGCACGTGCGTATCGCTATGACGAGTGCCGCTCATGAAGGTCGTCCCTCGAAGAACGAAGCCACGCGTGTGCTCCGCAATGATTTCTTCGCTGCCGAGACCATTTTGAGCGGACAGTATCGCGCCCTTGTCGAACTTGTGACCTACCGGGCGGATTGATTCCTCGACCTGGGTGGCTTTGGTTGCAACAATGCCGAGATCGCAATCGGGCAGCTCAGCCGGATCGCTTGTCGCTTTCAGGTTCACTGAAAATTTGTGCGTACCGGTCACTCGAAGTCCGTCTTTAGTCAACGCCTCTGCATGATCGCGACGCCGAACGAACGCCCACACTTCAGCTACCCGTGCCAAGTGGGCTGCGTACAGACTGCCGATAGCTCCACAACCGATAATGCATACTCTCTTCATCCTGTAGTCTGTAGAATCGCGGCCTGACCCAGATCCATACACTAACGTCGTTATCGCGACTCCTTCACGCTGACTTTCTTTCCACTTTCACATTTTCCTTTGCCTGATAGATTTCTTTCGTCTTCAGTGCACGAAATAGACTCTCGGCGTTATTGAATGAATCCGCCACGATCACGCCCTCCGAGAACAAAGCATCCTGCAAAGCCGCTGAAATCGTGTGCACGGGAGCAGCGCCGCCCTCGCCCATCCCTTTTGCACCGCTATAGGAATGCGGCGATGGAGTCGAGATGTGTCCGTACTTCACGTTGGGCATGTTGACGGCAGTGATCGGTGTGTAATCGCTGAAGGTGCTCGTGAGCATGTTGCCGACTGCATCGTAAACGCAGGTTTCCATCAGGGCGGCGCCAATTCCGTGTGCGGTCGCGCCATACACTTGGCCCTCGACGATCGGCGGATTGATGACTACGCCGCAATCATCGACCGCAACGTAGTCAAGGATTCTCGGGATAAAAGTTTCACGATCGATTTCAATTACGGCGATATGAAGCTGAGAAGCGTAGGTTAACGTCAGGCTTCCGTATTTCTTGACCTTATCGGGGACTTTGAAAGGTGCACGCCATACGTAACGGCAATTCAGCGTGATCTCATGCAATTCGGTGGGAAGCACGGCGCTGTTCACGTTTACGACGTTTGCCAGTCCCCAGTAATTGATCGTTTTTCCAGTGCTCTTGGCGCGCAGTTCTGGACCTTGATCACCCATTCCAAATTCGATGTCGTCTTCCTTGGTTTCAAGCAGGAAGGCTCCAAGACGCCGCATTTCGGCTTTGAGTTTTTGCGCTGAGCCGTGCACAGCTGAAAGTCCTGACACGGCGAATTGACTCGCATAGGTGCCCGACATTCCGGTGTGAACATTGCGTTCGGTGTCGAAGCCCGTGCGGACGGTGATCAGGTCCGGATGAATGTTCAGGACATCGGCCACAACCTGCGCAGAAGTGGTTTCGTGCCCCTGGCCCTGGGGACAGGAGCCTACAGCAACAACGACTTCACCATAGATGTCGAGCTTGCAATTCGCGCCTTGGGAATTGCCGGAAAACGGCGCACCTGGATTGACGATCTGCGACTGTCCGAAATTATTCGTCCCCGAATCGAGCGTCGTACCAATCCCGATGCCGATAAGTCGACCTTGCTTGCGAGCTTCCGATTGCGTTTTCTTCCACTCATCCCAGCCGATGAGCTTTTTGGCGACTTCCAGCATCTTCGAATAATTGCCGGAGTCGTAAACGCAACCATTGGGCGTGGTGTATGGGAATTCCTCTGTGCGGATGTAATTTCTCGTGCGCATCTCGTCCGCAGGAATGCCAAGTTCGTGAGCACAGATATCGATCACGCGTTCGAGAAACCACAGATGCTGCATGCGCGAATAGCCCCGATTGGGGCCCACTGGGCACTTGTTCGTGACTGCCTGCGTGAAATCTATCCGCGCATTCTTGAATCGGTAAACACCTGGGAAAACTTGTGCCCAGATGACACAGCCGAGCGGTTCGTATCGGGGAAAAGCTCCGCAATCATCGTAATGCTTCGAATCGATAGCGGTGATAACGCCATTCTTGTCGAGCGCGACGCGAGTGTCGCGGAAGGTTCGCTCATTTCCATGAGCGCTTGAGACCATGTGCTCTGAGCGCGTTTCAACCCACTTCACGGGACGGCCACCGCATTTCTTTGATGCCAGCGCACAGACGGCCATTTGCGGATAGCTGGTGATCTTGATACCGAAGCTGCCCCCAATGTCGAACGTTTGCACCCGAATGCGATCGATGTGCACGTTCAAATGCGCGGACAAGAACTGAATGGCAAATGAGGGAAATGAGTTGTTACACCAGTAATAAATGTGTTGGTCTTTCGGATCCCATTGCGCGATTGCGACGTTGTTTTCAAGCGGCGTCGATGAGAAACGATGGAAGTGCATGCGATCGATATGAATGACGTGCGCTGCTTCGTTGAAGGCTTTCTCAATATCGCCATATTCGAACACGCCATTCCATACTTTGTTGGTTCCGCATTCGTCATGGAGGATGCTCTTATCTTTCAGCGCTTCTTCAGCATCGGTGACAGGGTCGAGCGGCTCGTATTCGACCTGGATCAGTTCTGCCGCATCGTCCGCCAGTCCCGGCGATTCGGCAACAACAGCAGCCAATGGTTCGCCTTGATATCGAATTTTGCCCACTGCCAGCGAATAGTCGCGGATCTTATCTGCGGGAGGAGGGCCAATCTCGATAAACGGATTTGTGTGCTTGGCGATTTCATCGCCGGTCAGAGTGCAGAGTACGCCGGGCATCGCATCTGCGGCAGAAGTGTCGATACTCACAATGCGCGCATGCGCGTAGGGCGAGCGCACAAAACGCAAGTACACCATATTGCGGAGTTTGATATCGTCCGCGAACTTGCCCAGTCCGCGCAGAAGGCGGTCTTCCTCCTTTCGCGGGAGGGCGGTACCTACCCATTTCTGCCCGTTCTTCTTCTCATCTGCCAAGATCACGTCTCCTAAAGCTCTACCGCGCGAAAGCGGAACAAATCGTCATGCCAATGCAGCCTGAAGGCCATCAATCAACTTTTGCACTTGCTTCTTGCCTAACGGTTCAAGCAGACCACCAGCAACCGAGGTGAGGCGTCCGAAGACCTGTGCCTCGCCTTGCCATGCAACCGTTGTTCCGACCGGAGCGGGTTGCAAATCGAATCCTGCAATCATGCTGACGTTTCCGCCGGCGACACTTCCCTGTCCTTTATATTGCGCACGCGAGGGTCGTTGCGCTTCGGTCAGCTCCATCTTCACGTCGGCAGTGCCTTTGATATAAGAAACACCTACATTCACTTTGACATTGAAGTGTTGGGGATCGTGAACTGTGACGCCCTGGAACTCCGGGAGCAGCGGCGCAAACTTATTCGGATCAGTCAGGAAGTCGTAGACCTCGTCGGGATTTTTCTTGACTTCGAACTGCCCGGAAAACTTGATGGCCACGCCTACTCTCCCTTCATGTTCTGGCCTGCAAGCTGAATGGCCTTGAAGATGTTTTGGTATCCGGTGCAGCGGCAGGTGTTGCCGGCGATCGCCTTGCGCATCTGTTTTTCTGAGGGCTGCTTATTGTGCGATAACAGCTGATAGGCCGATAGCATGATGCCCGGAGTGCAGTAGCCACATTGCAATCCATACGAATCCCCAAATGCTTTTTGCAGCGGATGTAACTCTCCGTTCTTAGCCAAGCCCTCAACAGTGAGAACCTCGGCTCCGTCCGCCTGAACTGCAAACATGGTGCAAGATTTCACAGCATTGCCGTTTAGCAAGACGGTGCACGCGCCGCAATAGGTGGTGTCGCAACCGACGTGAGTTCCGGTGAGATCGAGTTCCTCGCGAAGGAATTCGACGAGCAGCATACGTGGCTCGATCGCAGCTTTGCAGACCTTTCCGTTCACTTTGACTTCGATAGCGACTTTCTCAACCGTGTCAGGCATAGATATGGCTGACCTCAACTTGTTCTCCGCGGGCGCGCCGCGCGGCAACTTCAATGGCTCGTTTCACGAGAGCACCGATGAGCGAGCGCTTGTAGTCGGCGGAACCGCGCATATCAGTCTGAGGATCGGCCGCGGCTTCCGCTGCATCCATCGCAGCCGAGATTGACTTATCGTTCAATTCTTGGCCACGCAGAGCTGCGGCAGCCTGCGAAGCGTTAATGGCTGTTAAACCAACGCATCCAAGAGAAACGGCCGCTTCTTTACAGGTATCACCAACCAATGTCAGCTGGACTGCAACGCTCGCGGTGGGATATACCGGCGCGGAACGTTTGAAGGCGAGGTAAGCTCCCCCACTTCCCTTTTCCGGGATTTTCACCAGTACTTCACTGACAAGCTCGTCGTGAGCAAGAGAGGTGGTGTATGCATCTTTAATAAAATCATTGAGCGCTATCGTGCGCTCGCCGTTTGATCCGATGCAGCGCACTTCCGTCGAGAGGGTTTGCAGCACTACCGCCCAATCTCCACTCGGATCAGCTTCCGCGAGAGATCCGCCGATCGTTCCGCGGTTTCGCACCTGAACGTCAGCAATTCCGGCGGCGCAGTCGTGGATGATGGGAATTTTGGCGTTAGTTTGCGAGCGTTCAATTTCTGCGTGGCGCGTGAGCGCGCCAAAACGAAGAGAACCAGCTTCTTCGTTTATGTAGGAAATGCCGTTAACGAAATTCAAATCCACCAAGTGCGCAGGATTGGCGAAACGGAGCTTCATTAGTGGGATCAGGCTCTGACCACCAGCCAGGAGTTTGGCCTCATCCCCTAATTGAGAAAGCATTGCGGATGCTTCTTTCAGCGAACCTGCGCGATGATAATGAAAGGGTCGAGGATACATCTTCAGTTCTCAGTTCTCAGTGCTTGCGTCTTCTTCTCACGGTTCATTGCTAAGCCGAATGCGGCTCCCGCCATTCCAACGATAACCAACACAGAACCAGCGATCGCTATTGCCGATGGTATTGATCCGCCGCGATGCGAGATCTGTAACAGAACTCCCAACGGAAAAACGATCGAGCCAAGAAGCAGACTCCATGCCAGCGCTTTTCGAATCGAGAGCGAAAGGGCGACTCGATCGAAAATTGCGCCAAACACAATCAGTATCATCGAGAGCCCAATCCAATGCGAGTGTGCATCGACTTCGCGGACGTAATCATATTTCGTCGACCCAAATGAATCGATCGCAGCGCGGGAAGCGGTCACATTTTCGCCAGCAGCTTCCACGAATGCGGTCGCGAGTGAACCACCCATGTGGTCAAGGGTCTGATGCTCGACGAAAACAGCGTAATGCAAGCCATAGAGCATGCCGAATAGGGCCAGACTGATTCCACCAATGATGAGAATGCGCCGCGGAGCGCTCATTGCACTCCCCCGGCGTCGAGGCTGCCACTGTAGCGCAACACGCCGACAAGCATGCCGAGTAGGCCGATCACCACCAGCAAGCCTCCAATGTCGGCGATACCTCCGGCCACGAGTCCCCACTTCAACTCCAGCCAGACAAACACCGGAAGAATAACGGAGCCTCCAAACAGCAGTTTTACATTGCGGCCTTTCCATTTTTCGCTTTGAAACACGAACGGCTGAATAAACGAGAGGAGGATTGCAAGTAGTCCGAATTCAATGATGTGTGAGTGAGCCGCAATATTTACGGCTTTTGCGCCCGCGAGATTGCCAAAGTTGTTCACCTCAGCAGCAGCATTGGTCAGGTTACCCGCCGCGGAAGAATCAACCAGCTTGCGCAGAATTCCGACCTCTTCGGCTTCGTGACGATAGAGGTCTACAGCTGCGTACCAAGCACCATGCAGGAAGCCGAGCAGGATAAGCCAGGTGCCCCCACTCAAAAGCGCTCGGCTCTGCCACGAGTTCTCTTCCGGCAACGGCGTTTCGGTCAAAGTTCCGGAGCGGTCACGCAAATGTTTCCAAAAACCCCACAACTCGCCAGCTAACGCAATGATCAGCAGCGCTCCCGCCGAATCGGCAAGAACGCTGGCCCATCCGATAGCAGAAAACGCGCTGTAGACAAGGCCGACGTAATGAATCAGGAAGATGCCCATTGGAAGGAGAACCCCACCAATGACGAACAGCCATGCCAGGGTTTTTTTGGTTTTTTGCGTGAGTGCAATGTAGGGCTGTAGCAGTGCGAGCAGTAGCGCTAGGTATCCAGCGCCGATCATGTGCACGTGCGCGTCAACCTTCGTGCCACGAGACTCCAACAGAGCTCCGAGATCGTTGAATGCAGCTTTGACCCCATCAGGATTCTTTAGGGCGATCGCGTGAGAAGCAGCAATGAGCGCATCTCCCTGGGCCCCTGCATTCTGGTGAAGAATGAATACCGCGAAGATATCGCCGTAAAGCATCCCGACAGCAACCAGAGCGATGCCGCCAAACACGAGCAACCGCCGCGCGCTCATGGGAGCAAACGCAGAGGTCAAGCTGGTCGGGATGGATGCGGTTGCAGTGGTCAAAGTTAGTTGCGACGGGCGAGGACGCCCGTCCTCCATCGTTGCTAGTCTGCAGCAGCGGCCTGCTTACGCCGAAATGCCGGGATTACGTGCTTGGCAAACATCTGTTGCGTCTTGATACTCTTCCAGTGATCGAGACCGCCGAAGTTCGCGACGATCGCCAATTCGCCGATGCCACCTTTCTTCTGCAGTGCTTCGACCTGCTTGATGACTTTGTCCGGCGTGCCAATGAAGCCGATTTCCTGTTCAACGATTTCTTCGTAGGTCAGTTTCGTCAGCGATTCGAGCGCGCCGCTCGCGTAAAATCCATACCCTTTGGCGCGGAGTTCCGCTTTCTTCTCCTCGCCTTGGATCGACTCGACAGGGGAGGCGTTGAAAGCGAGAAAGTTTAGAATTGCCTGTTCGACTTCTTCGCGGATAATGTTTTCGTCTTCATCCATATAAACCGGGCGAATATAGACGATGTCAGGTTCATGACCGTGCTCGGCGCATGCCTTCTTGTAGATGTTGAGCGGGGCTTCCAGCGCTTTCCATGGCAATAAGGGCGGAACAAAAATACCCCAACCCTTCTCGCCGGCTGTCTGATAAGTTACATCACTGGTGCCACCGGTGTAGAACTTCGGATACGGCTTCTGGATCGGCTTGGGGACGATACTCACGTCTTTCAGTTTGTAATATTCGCCATCGTACGAGAACTTGTCTTTGGTGAACGAAAGTTCAAGGATATCGATCGCTTCGTTGTAACGCGGGCGGCTCTCTTCCAATGGAACGCACGATGGTCCGAACAGCCAACCGTGGCCTCGCCCGAGACCACACTCCAGGCGGCCATTTGTGAGGATGTCGGTTTCGGCGATCATACCCGCGAGGCGCATGGGATTTTCGAGAGGCAACGTGTGCAGCGCTGTCCGGAAGCGGATGTTCTTCGTGCGTTGCGCAGCGGCTGCGAACATAGCGAGTGGATTCGCCGAAATCGAAAATTTCTGGAAGAAGTGATGATCGATGACTGAATAAACGTCGAATCCGACATCATCCGCATGTTCGATCTGACGCATGATTTCCCAGGTCATGTCGTAGTACGACTTGCCGGGCGGCGTCTGCATTTCGCAATAGATTCCGAACCGCATGGTTCCCCCTACCGTTTGGTTACACCCGAGACACGCGTTTCATCGGACGGCTCTGCCGTGGTCGCGCGCTCCTCGGACTCGACGTTTGGTCCAACGTGCCGATACTTGCCTCGGAAATACGTCAGTGGGTTGCCCTCACGGACGACGACATCTTCTACTTCTCCAATAAAAATTGTGTGATCGCCGGCATCCTGTGCGGAATGCAGTTTGCATTCCAAGTAAGCCAAGGCTTCTTGCAGGACGGGCGTGCCATGGCCGGTGCGTTCAAAGCGGGCTCCCGCTTCTTCCGCGTGCTGATGCTTGGCGGTCGTTCTTGCATAGTATTCGGAGATTGAACGCTGATGGCTAGCCAGCACATTCACTCCGAATCGTTTGCGCGCGTGCAGATGCGCATGAGTGCGAGCACGATGATCGACACAGACGAGAACGAGCATGGGATCGAGCGAAACGGACGTAAATGCGTTCGCCGTCATGCCGTGAATTTCTCCCTCCTGGTCGATCGTGATGACTGTGACGCCAGTCGCGAAACTGCCCATCGCCTTTCGAAAGTCTGCCTGGTTGAGACTCATTCCCGCCGAAACCTGCGTGATGAAGTTGAGGCGCGCGGAGCGGAGGCCGTTCCGCGCGCTTCAAGCATTTTAGAACGTCAATCGCAGTGCGAACTGAATCTGCCGCGGATTAAATACGGCCCGCGGAGTTCCATAGCCCGGGTTCGGCGAGCCTTCCAGGAATGTGCCCGGCGTTCCCGTAGGAATAAAGTCCGGAGCTGTGTACACGGTGTTGTAGAACCGTACGTTCACGGTATTTAGCGTGTTAAAGCTCTCTGCGAGTCCTTGCAAGGAGAACCGTTCCGTAAGTTTAAAAGTGCGTGAGATGCGCAGGTCTACACTCTGGAAACTGTCGCCCTTGAAAGTGTTACGCGGTTCAACGCCGACTCGATCGTTGGCCGTAAAACCATCACCGTTGGTATCGAGTCCGGCAAACTTCGTGAAGTAATGCGGTGACTCAATGCTCACGATGGTCGAGAACTCCCAGCCATTCACGAGGAAGTTCTTGTCTGTCGGACCCGTAAAGATCGCGTTCGCGACTACGCGATGCGCCACGTGATCCGCTGAGAGTGCTTTCTCTGCCCTGAAGTTGAAAGTGTCTTGCGGGATCAGGACGAAACTCGGATTCGGACCATCGTCAAGGGATTTAGACCAGGTATAGCTCAGGCCATAGCCGAGGTGATGCGTGACACGTTTGTTGAGGTTGACGAGTAATCCATCGAACTCGGAGTACCAGCGAGAGTCTGCTTCGAAGAATACGAAGTTAGCGCTGGCAGGAACAAACTGTTGCTTGCAACCTGTTTGGCCGCTGGAATCGTGGAGATCGCACTGAAATCCATTCGGCGCCTGGTTGATGTTGTAGAAGCTGCCGAGGTGCACACCGTGCGTGCGCAGGTAGCTGATGTTCAGGATGTGATCCTTCACAGGCTCAAATTCAAGCGAGACGCTGTGCTGGATGCCATAGGGCTGACGGTGGTCTTTCGTGAACCGGACGATTGTGGTTGGGCCCTGAAATCCAGGGACCGGAGCATCGGGGTTGTCTGGGTAACTTCCTACCAGGAAGTTATTGAAAGCCTCTTGCATCGGACCGCCCGGACCGACACCGCTGGCGAAGCCCCATAGTTGACTGACCGAATTCAGATCACTTTCTGCGTTCTCTCGGCCCGGAAATTTCGTCTGGCCGCCGCAAGAAGGCTTCTGACACATCAACAAGGGAGCGGGAACGATGCCATGGAACAATCCGATCCCAGCGCGGATGACGAAATTACGGCTCGTTCCAAGGCTGTAAGCCATACCGAGGCGGGGATCATAGCCAATCTGCTTATTGACCACACCGCTCGGCCACGTCTCCCAATCCGTGCGGAACCCAGCATTGATTGTGAGGCGCTGCGTTGCACGCCAATTGTCTTGCACGAACAGACCGCTGTACGTGTGGTCTAAAGTTCCGAGTGCCCCGTTCCGCACTGCGTCGGGATAGTGACTCAACTGGAACACGCCGGGATCAAATGTTGGTTCGGTAAATGTCGGAGCCTGAAAGCGCTCATAAAAGAGCACGACTGGGTCGTGATCTTGAAGATTGGATATCGCGCATGCTCCTGGTCCTGGATTGATACACAGGAACGTCGCCTCAAACGGGTAGAACAACGGGAACGATTCGGTCGTGCGCACCCAGTTGTAGTCTCCGCCGAAGGTGAACGTGTGCTTGCCGATGTTCTTGGTGACGTTATCGACAATTTCGAATCGCTTCTCTTTATAGAAATCCGGATTGCCTCGGTTCACACCAATGGCGAACTGATTGGCGACTTCCATGTGGGGCTGGGAACTTTCGGTCGGAAAGTCGTAATCGCGATCTGCATACTGAACACGCAGTTCATTCACCAAAGAGGATGTGATCGTGGTGGAGAGAGCGCCGACAATCGAGTGATCTTTGCTATCGCTGCTCTTGAACCCGGAGGGCAGATCGAATCCATCGTTCAACGGCGAGTAGTGACGCAGGCGTCCGTCGTTGAAAAAGTATCGGACGAACATGTTGTTCTTGTTGTTGATGGAGTGATCGAGACGGACAGTTAGGTTGTCTGAGTCCGTGCTTCGAGTGAGGTTCAGATTCTCGAGTGGGAAGCCGATATCGGACTTAAACGCGTTAATCGCGTTGATATTCCCGAGAATGATCGAGTTGTAATAGGGACTTTCCCGGCGTCGCGAGCCTTCGTAGTTTCCGAAGAAGAACGTACGGTTCTTGATGAGTGGACCGCCAAGCGTGAACCCGTATTGGTTCTGGCGAAGCTTGTTCAATTTCGAGCAACCGCCCGAAGTGACATCCCCCGGAGTGTTACAGGTTGAGGGATCGGAAGAAGCAAGAATGCTGCCGGCATCGAGCTTGTCATTCCGGAAGTATTCGTAGGCGGATCCATGGAACGTGTTCGTGCCGCTCTTGGTAATGATGTTCACAATGCCGCCGACCGCACGGCCGAATTCCACGCTGTAGCTTGAGTTGATAACGCGGAATTCGCGGACCGCTTCCTGCGAAGGTGTGTATTTTTGAACGCCGGAAGCAGTCGAGATGTTGTCAGCGCCATCGACGGCGATGAAGTTGTAATGGATATTCTGACCGGCGAAAGAAAGCTTGGTGACAGGTTCGATGATGACGTCCGTCGAACCGGAGGTGGTGTCACCAATCTTTACACCGGGAGCGAGCAATGCAAAATCGATGAACTGGCGTCCGTTGACCGGAAGGTCTTCGATCTTCTGCTCATCGATAACGGAGCTGACCATGGTGCGCGTGGGCTCTGCGATTTCGCCAACGTCCTGAACGGAAACTTCTTGCGTCACTTGTCCAACGGCGAGATTGAAGTCCAGGTTTGCGGCTGCTCCGACGTCTAGATGTATTTTCTTCGCACTCTTCTGAAATCCGGCCTGCTCGGCTGTGATGGTGTAGTCGCCAGGAGGCAAGAGAGTGATCGAGTAATCTCCGGTCGCAGTAGCCTGCGTCGATTTACTGACGCCGGTGGCTGTATTGACGACAGTTATTGTCGCCTGTGAGATAGCGGCCCCTGTTGTGTCAAAAACACGCCCTTGAACGCTGGTATTCACCTGCGCCAGCGCGGGAAGGACCAGACAGAAGACCAGGGCAAATATCCAAGCGCAACGAAGCGCGGCGGGTGTACAGGCCACCAAGCGCCCAACGGTCGCTGATTCCTGTCTTCTCAAATTCTTCAGTGCTTGCATCGCAATCCCCTCCGTAGTGTCTACTGCGACTCCCGACGTCCAAGGAGTCTTCAAGTGGTGAGGGCCGCGTTCCGCTCGCGCTGAGTCGTCATGACCCGGCTCAGTCGAGATTCAGAATCGGCCAGATGTTGTTCCAATACGGCTGCGCACTGCTTCAACTTCCCGGACGTAAGCAACTGAAACATCTTGCGATGAACGGGGACGAGCGCCTCGGGATCGTCGTGGCGACGATCGACGAGCACCATCCCCATGCGTAGTTCGCCAATGACCTTTTGGTAGAACGATTCCAACCTGCGGTTGCGATGAAAATGGATAAGAAGACCGTGGAATTGAAAATCGTGATTAACGGCGCGCATCCAGTCCTTGGCTTTGACACTGGCCTCGTACTGTTCGACGGAATCACGGAGTTGTTGCAACAGTTCGGAGTCCGGCTTGCGAGCAGCAAGCACGGCAGGGATCTCGAGCATGCGGCGGAGATGATAGATCTCCTGGACGTCACGCAGTGAAAGCTGGGAAACAGCAACCCCGCGATGGAGGTTCCGATGGAGTAGTCCTTCAAGCGCCAAAATGCGAAGGGCTTCGCGCATTGTGTTGCGCGAGACTCCGAGCGAGGCCGCAAGCGAAAGCTCCTGCAGTGGGGTGCCGGGCCGAAGCTCGCCGTCGATAATGCGCTGACGGAGGACGGACGCCACCTGATCCGCGACGCTGACGCGGTGAATCTGAGAACGCTCCATGCGGGTTGCCGGGGAGGGCTGATTGGGCGGCATTGTGGAGCCTGCCTGTTCACTTTGTCAAGTGGTGAAAAGTTGACCACGTGAGCGGTTCGCCATGAGGGGTCCGACGATAAGAGCTCCGGACCGCAAACGACCAAGAATGAACGTTGCGGGAAAATTGCGACCTATGAAGCCGTCGTAATGGGGTCTTCCCTAGAAAGACTTGTGTGTGATTCATGTATGATTCGGCAAACCGAAGCGCGAAATTGGCATCCAGAGACCGGTGAATCGCCCAACTTTACCAACCGACGCGTGGTCAGCGGGCAACGTCGCATCCATTGCACAGCTAGGCCTTGACGGACGACTGGAGCGAATCGATGCCTTGGATTTGATTCGTTGTAGCGATGCCGTCTTACCCGAGTTGCTGAGTCTGGCTCGCGCGGCGCGGGCGCAATTTCGCGGGAATGTGATCACCTATTCGCGAAAAGTTTTCATTCCCCTGACAAATCTTTGCCGTGATTATTGTGGATACTGCACCTTCCGGCGAGATCCGGGACAACCTGGTGCTCACACCATGTCCCCAGAAGAAGTCTTGGCGGTCGCCCAAGCGGGTGAACGGTTGGGATGCACAGAGGCTCTCTTCAGTCTCGGCGATAAGCCGGAAATGATATTTCCCGAAATGCGCGAGACGCTGCGCACGCTCGGCTATCAGTCAACGATGCAATACCTGGAAGCAATGTGCGAGCTGGTTTTGCGAGAAACGCAATTGCTACCGCATCCGAACCCGGGGTTGATGAGTGAAGAGTGGCTTAAGAGACTGGCACGGGTGGCGCCAAGCGTCGGCCTGATGCTTGAAAGCGTTAATTCTGATCTGCTTCGTCAGGGCGCAGCCCACGACGGCGCGCCTGACAAGGTTCCACAGAAACGTTTGCGCACCATCGAGGACGCTGGCAAGCATGGGATTCCTTTCACGACGGGGTTATTGATTGGAATTGGCGAAAGCGTGGAAGACCGAGTCGACACATTGCTCGCGATACGAGAACTTCATGATCGGTACGGCCACATTCAGGAAGTGATCGTGCAGAATTTTCGTGCAAAGCCTCAGATTCCGATGTGGAATTCGCTGGAACCGGACCGCGGAACGATGTTACGGACGATTGCTGTCGCACGTTTATTAATGCCGAACGTAAATATCCAAGCGCCGCCCAATCTTTCGGATGAAACATACGATGAGCTTCTGGACGCGGGCATCAATGATTGGGGTGGAGCTTCGCCACTCACGCCAGACTTCATCAATCCTGAAAAACCTTGGCCTCACCTTGAGGACTTGCGGGAAAAAACCGAGGCGAAAGGATATCGACTGCGACAAAGGCTGCCTGTCTATCCTGAATATATAAAGTACGTGCAGCAAGATGGAGCGTTGGGGAGAAGCTTGCGGAACACAGCCGACGAAGAAGGCTACGCTACCGCAAGGCAGTGACTAAAGAGCCGCGCGCAAAATTTGTCACAAGGGCAACTTACATCATCCTCTGGGAGGAGAAAAACCGGTGATTACGGTCTTAACTGGTGGGACGGGCGGGGCGAAGTTTGTTGACGGACTGCGCCAAGTGGTCGCTCCAGAAGAGCTGAAATTGATCGTAAATACGGGCGATGACCTGATGTGGTGGGGATTGTACGTGTCTCCGGACCTTGATTCGATCATGTACGTTCTCGCGGGCCTTCTGAGCAAGGAACGCGGGTGGGGTGTGAAAGGAGATACATTTTTCTGCCTCAATGCCATGGGTCAGCTTGGGCAGCCAATCTGGTTCCACGCTGGTGATCGCGACCTTGCTGTTCACATCTTGAGATCGAAGATGTTGGCCGAGGGAAAAACGCTGAGTGAAGTGACGACTGAACTGTGCGAACGGCTTGGCGTAAAGGCGGAAATTTTGCCTATGACGAACTCACGAGTGGAAACACGAGTGCAAACTCCGATCGGAGAACTCAGCTTCGAGGAGTACTTCGTACAGCGCTGGTATCAAGACCCAGTGCAATCAGTGCGTTTCGCAGGGGCTGCTGACGCGGAGCCGACGCCGGGTGTGATTGAAGCGATCCGCGATGCTGAAGTGGTTCTACTCGCCCCAAGCAATCCGATTACGAGTATTGGGCCGATTCTGGCGGTTCCCGGCGTCAGAGAGGCATTGAAGTCAACTAGAGCAAAGGTGGCTGCTGTGAGTCCGATTGTTGCGGGAACAGCCGTCGCGGGTCCAGCGGGCGCATTGATGGCTGCGCAAGGTCTGGATGTGTCGATCTCCGGAGTCGCTGCAGCGTACCAGGACTTTCTCGATTTACTGATAGCAGACGTTCGAGACGAACGGGGGGCTGAGACCCTGCAGCGAGAAAGTGGAATACGGGTTCGTTGCACCAAAACGGTGATGCGAACGTCGGAAGACAAAACTGAGTTAGCAGACAGTGTGTTGAGTGCGGTTCGCGAGGAAGTTGCACGGAAACGTGCCGCGGCGGATCTGTCATGATTCTAATTCCCGTGAAAAATCTGTCGAATGCGAAGCAACGGCTGGCGACTGTTCTCGACGCTGAAAGTCGAACCGCATTGGCACAAGCGATGCTCCAAGACGTCCTTGAAACAGTGCAGTCGTGGCGTAAGGAGAGTGGCGTAAGCACCGCAGTTGCCCTGGTAACGTCAGATCCGTACGCGGAAGAACTTGGACGAGCTCTTGATTTTGAGTTGATTCGAGATGAAACGAACCCCGGTGAAACGGGGGCAATTGAGATGGCGACGCGTTTGTGTGAATCGCGTGGAGTGAAGAGCACGCTGGTGATTCCGGGCGATATTCCCTTAATCGCGGCATGGGAACTGCAGGAGATCATGGATCAGGCGCCGGCCGAAGGGACATTACTGGTTCCGGCGGCGGATGGACGAGGCACAAATGCCGCGTTGCGAAATCCGGCCGGACTCTTTCCATTGCGGTTTGGCAATGACAGTTTCAAACCGCACTTCGCGGCGGCCCAGGCGACGGGGAAACCGTGCATAGTGCTTTCGCTGCCGGGGATCGCCTTGGACGTGGACCGTCCTGGAGACTTGCAGGAATTGCAATTAGCGGAAGGAAATGGTCACGCGCAAAAATTGTTGCGTGGATGGAATCTGAGCGATTTGCCGATGGCTGCCAATGAATGAGCCCGTCGATGAATTGCGCGTGATTCCGCTTCCGATCAGAGGTGAAATCAGCGTTGGCGAAAGATTAGATGCCAAGATCCTTGAGGCTTGCCGGCAGACGCGAGTGAGTTTTCAGGCAGGCGACATATTGATTGTTAAGCACAAGGTAGTCTCGAAAGCGGAAGGAAGCATCGTAGACCTGGGCAAAATGCAGCCTTCGACCTCCACAAAAGCATGGGCGAAGCAGTACAAACTGGATGCGAGAGTGACTCAGTTGGCCTTGCGTGAAGCGAAGAAGGTGATCCGACGAAAAAATGGAGTGCTCATCACGGAAACCAAGCATGGATTCATCTGCGCAAACAGCGGGGTCGACGTATCGAACGTTGACGGAGGGCGCCATGCGGTGCTTCTACCCCGTGACGCGGACCGCTCAGCGAGGAGACTACACCGAGCGCTGCTAAAGAAATTGAGTTTCTCCGTGCCGGTGATCATCTGTGACAGTTGGGGACGCGCATGGCGCGAAGGATTGACGGAAGCAGCGATTGGGATTGCAGGCATGAAAGCATTGAACGATTATCGTGGAACGCGAGACGCCCATGGCTACGAACTGCATGCGACCGTCGAGGCTGTTGCTGATCAACTGGCTTGCGCAGCAGGTCTGGTGTGCGGCAAATTATCGAACACGCCCGCTTGTATCATTCGCGGGTTTCGATACCAGGCGGGACCTGGGAGTTCACGCGATCTGCTTCGTCCGGTTAAAAATGACCTCTTTCGTTAAGCTGAGTGTGAAATTGCCCGTGTGATCGGGAGGAGTTGTGAAACGAGTTTTATCGAACGCTGAGTTGGAAGCCTTCCCTTCCATGGAATGGACGCAGGCTGCGGCACGGATCGAGCCCGAGCTGCGAGAAATCCTGGACCGCGTGCTTGAATCGCAAGATGGCCGCGTGCTTTCCCGCGAAGAATGTCTGCAACTTGCAGAAGCGGAAGGAGATGATCTGATTGCGCTGCTGGCCGCAGCCGACACTTTACGCCGGGAGATCACTGGCAACCTCGTTACTTACGTCGTCAATCGGAACATCAACTTTACGAACATCTGTTTCGTCGGATGCAAGTTTTGCGCATTCAGCCGCGGTCCGCGCGAAGAGGATTCTTACTTCCACTCGCTCGAAGACATGGCACGCAAGACTCGCGAGGCATGGGACCTAGGCGCCTCCGAGGTCTGCATTCAGGGCGGACTGCCGCGCGATCTTCCTCCCTTTTACTACCGCGATATCCTGCGTGCCGTAAAGGCTGCTGTACCGCAGATGCACACCCACGCTTTTTCTCCGATGGAGATCGTCTATGGCGTGGAACTCACCGGCATGTCATTACGCGATTACCTCTTGATGCTCCGCGAAAACGGTTTGGACACGCTTCCAGGCACAGCAGCTGAGATATTGGATGATTCCATCCGCGAGGTGCTCTCGCGCAACAAACTGAGTTCCGCGCAATGGCAGGATGTTATCCGTACTGCACACGAGTGCGGCATTCGATCAACGAGCACAATGATGTATGGGCACATGGAAACGACCGAGCACTGGGTGAACCAGATGCTGCTTCTGCGTGGCATTCAAAAAGACACGGGCGGCTTCACGGAATTTGTGCCCTTGGGATTCGTGCATCAGAACACATTGCTTTTCGCGCAAGGGTTAGCGCGGTCGGGCCCTACGTTGGCAGAACATCTCAAAGTACATGCGCTCGCGCGAATTTTGTTGGCGGGATCAATCCAGAACATCCAAGTCTCGTGGGTAAAGCTTAACCGCAAACTCTCGCAGCTTTGTTTGCATGCGGGTGCAAATGACTACGGCGGAACCTTGATGGAAGAAAACATATCTCGCGAGGCTGGAGCAACTGCCGGACAGTACACGAGCCCCGAAGAATTTCAGTCATTAATTCTTGAAGCAGGACGCATTCCCGCGGAACGCAACACGACGTACTCACGCATTCGGATCATGGCGCAACTTGAACCAGCTACAACGGAACATGTTGAAGTCGAGGAGTTCGCGTGAACCGACCCATTGCTGTTCTTGGGGGTACCGGCCCGGCTGGAATGGGGCTTGCTCTACGTTGGGCTCGAAGTGGCGTTAAGGTGATTATCGGCTCGCGCGACGCTTCGCGCGCACAGGCGGCTGCGGATTCGATTCGGCAACGTGTGCCTGGCGCGGACATTTCCGGCGCGGAGAATTCGGAAGCTTGCACGCAAACAGATCTGCTGATGTTCACAGTACCTTTCGAGGCACAGGCTGCGCTGCTCAAGCAACTCAAGACCGCAATCAAGCCTGGGAGTATTTTGATCGATGCGACGGTGCCACTCGCTGCGAGTATCGGAGGACGCGCAACACGCACACTGGGCGTATGGCAGGGATCAGCGTCACAGCAAACGGCCGAGATGGTCCCGACTGGTGTATCGGTTGTAGCGGCATTTCAGAATGTATCGGCTGAACTGCTGAACGGCGACGAACCGATCGACTGCGACATCATCGTGTGTAGTGATGATCCAAAAGCCACTCCGGTGGCAATGGAATTAGTAGCGAAAATCCCCGGTGCACGGGCGGTCGACGGCGGCAAACTCGAAAATGCCAGGATCGTCGAGCAGATTACGGCGCTTCTCATCGGTATGAATATTCGACACAAGGGACACAGCGGTATCCGTATCACCGGGCTTCCAGAAGCGGCATTCCGCTCGAAGTAAACCAGCGCGCCGCATCGACTTTCAAGACAATCCCCTATGCAGAACGACGCAGCCATCGAATTCCAAGACGTAACGTTCGGATTAGCAAGCAGCCCAGAAATGGTACAGGGATTAACTCTGAGCGTGGCGCGGGGCGAAATGCTTCTGCTACTCGGGCGTAGTGGTTCAGGCAAAACGACAAGCCTGAAACTCATTAATCGTTTGCTGGATCCAACAGGTGGAGTGGTGCGGGTTGAAGGTAGGGCCACTACAGAATGGGACGTGATTAAGCTTCGACGCGGCATTGGTTATGTAATTCAAGAGATTGGGCTGTTCCCTCATTTCACAATCGAACGCAATATTGCGCTGATTCCGACAATAGAGGGCTGGGACGCTGATCCTACGCGTGCCCGCGTTCGCGAGCTGTTGAATATTGTTGGGTTGAGCGAACAGATTGTTAAGCGCTATCCGAGAGAGCTCTCTGGGGGGCAGCGCCAGCGTGTTGGTGTTGCGCGGGCATTGGCTGCTGATCCTCCGATTCTCCTGATGGACGAACCTTTTGCGGCGGTGGACCCGATTACGCGCGCCGAGCTGCAACGAGAATTTCGTGAATTGCAGAAGCGCTTGAAGAAAACTGTGGTCTTCGTGACGCATGATTTGCGGGAAGCGTTAGTATTGGCAGACCGCATTGCGCTGATTGATTCAGGCAAGCTGATTGCGCTCCACACCCCCAGCGACTTCCAACGATCGGAAAACGAACTCGTCCGCTCTTATCTGAATGCGTTCGGTGAGAATGGAGCTCTCACGGCGCCGCGAGAGAACGTCAGCCGATGAACTTCTGGCAGTTTCTCATTCAGAATCGATCGCAGGTTCTAGAACTCACACTGGAACATCTCTGGCTTGTCGGCGCCTCGATTTTCTTCGCAGTCCTGGTCGGGCTTCCACTCGGGATTTTGATCACGCGAGTGCCGCGGCTGAGCAAAGTCGTGCTCGGCACCGCGAATGTCATCCAGACGATTCCAAGCCTCGCATTGTTCGGATTTCTTCTGCCGACACCTTGGCTGGGAGTGCGTGCAAGCCGACTGGCAATTCTCGCACTCACTCTCTACGCTTTGCTGCCACTGATCCGAAATACGTATACGGGAATCAAAGGAGTGGATCCCGCCGTCGTCGAGGCAGGACGCGGCATGGGTATGACGGATCGGCAACTCTTGTGGCAGGTTGAACTTCCTCTTGCGCTCGGCGTGATTCTTGCGGGTGTGCGCGTGGCGACAGTTTTGTGCGTGGGTTTGGCTACGATCGCCGCAGCCATCGGCGCGGGGGGACTGGGGGAACTGATTTTTCGTGGCCTGAGCATGGTGAATAACTCGGTCATCCTGGCGGGGGCGGTCCCTGCTGCTCTTCTTGCGATCTTGGCGGATTGGAGTTTGGGGTGGTTGGAACATCGCTTGAGTCCACGGTAAGCCCGCAAAACGGGATTTGTGCGTGAAACGAATCTGGATCCTTACGATCGCGACGGCCTTGCTGGTCCTGAACGGATGTGCTTCCGGCCGTAAAAATCAAATCGTAATCGGTTGCAAGAACTTCACTGAGCAAATCATCCTTGGAGAGATTCTCGCTCAGCAAATCGAGAACACGACGCACCTTCCTGTCGATCGACGTTTTTATCTCGCGGGAACATTCATTGCGCACCAAGCCATCATTGCGGGACGCATCGACATCTACCCGGAGTACACCGGCACGGCCCTGACCGCCGTGTTGAAGCAGCCGCCCCAGGGGGACAGAAAGGAAGTGTATGAGGCAGTTGAAAAAGCTTATGCGAAACAATTTAATCTGGCGCTTGGTCCTCCACTGGGATTCGATGACACCTTCGCAATGGAAGTTCGTGGAGAAGATGCGCGGAAGCTGGGATTGAAGACAATCTCGCAAGCCGCGACGTACACACCCCAGTGGCGAGCAGGCTTTGGCTACGAGTTTATGGAGCGTCCGGACGGTTACAAGGGATTGGTCTCAACCTACGGGTTACGGTTTGCCGACAAGCCGCGCATTATGGATTTAGGGCTGCTCACCCGTGCGCTGAAAGATCGGCAGGTTGACTTGATTGCGGGCAACACAACGGACGGCTTGATTCCGGCTCTCGACCTTTTCGTGCTGGAAGACGACAAGCATTACTTCCCTCCATACGAAGCGGTGCCAGTGATTCGGAAAGAAACTCTGGACCGTCATCCCGAAATCCGACAAGCACTCGAGCAACTTGGCGGTAAGATTTCGGATACCGATATGCAAGCGCTCAATTTCGCCGTGGATGGTCAACATCGAGACGTAAAGGAAGTGGCCCACGAATTCCTACAAAAGAAAGGGTTGGCCCATTGAGCCGCAATCGTGACCTGGATGCGGCGTTGAAATATCACAATGGAACGAAGCATTCGTATTTAAGCCTCCGCGCTCATCCGCATCTTCTGGATTGGCAGAACAAGCCACTGCTTTTCAAGATTTATCCGACACTTGAAGTGATGAGGCTGCCACGAGACCTGCGTCAAACCGGAGTTTCGGCTTTGTCAGCCATTACTTCGGGTTCGGCGAAAGTGAAGGGCAAAGCGATTCCGGACCTCGACGCGTTGGCACAGCTGTTGTTTCTTTCAGCAGGAGTAACCAAGAGCAAGAAGTATCCCGGAGGAGAAGTATTTTTCAGAGCCGCCGCGTGTACGGGGGCTCTGTATGAAATTGAACTCTATATTGTCTGCGCAGAATTACCGGGGCTGGCCGCAGGGGTGTACCACTTCGGAGCAGCAGAGTTCGGATTGCGGTTGTTGCGAGGTGGCGACTATCGAGACGTTGTCACCCGAGCCAGTGGCGAAGATAAGACCGTTGCGCGTGCGCCAGTGATCGTGATTTGCACCGGCGTGTATTGGCGGAATGCTTGGAAATACCGTTCTCGAACATACAGACACTTTGGCTGGGACAACGGAACGATTCTGGCCAACATGCTCGCAGTCGGGACGTCAATGGGATTGCCGACACGCGTCATCACCGGCTTTGCCGATTCGGAAATTAATCGGTTGCTCGACATCGACACATCTGAGGAAGTTGCTTTCTCGATGGTCGCCCTAGGCAAAATGAGTGGCAAAGTGCCAGTCTCCGAGAAACACCTGGAGCCTCTTCGATTATCAACTGTGCCGTACTCCAAAGACGAAGTGGATTATCCCGCCATGCGGCAAATGCACACCGCGTCTTCGCTTTCACTCGATGAGGTTGCCGCCTGGCGTGAGGGCAGTCCCTTCCAAAAATCACCGCGCCCGAATGCGGGATTAGAGAGGCCACTTTCCCCAATTTCCGAGAAATCGCGGTCGACCGATACTATCGAGCAAGTTATCCAGCGTCGGGGCTCAACGCGTCACTTTTCGCGCGATTCGATTTCCCTGCAGCAGCTCTCGACGATTCTCGAGAGTTCGACTCGGGGTATTCCAGCAGATTTTCTTGAGCCGTATGGTGCTCTGTTGAACGATCTATATCTGATCGTGAACAACGTGGATGGATTGCCGGCAGGCGCATACTTCTTTTCGCCGAAAAAGCAAAAGCTCGAATTGCTGAAGGCTGGCAATTTTAGGCAAGAAGCTGGCTATCTTGGGCTGGAACAACAACTACCCGCGGACGCTGCCGTCGATATCTTTTTTCTGGCCGATCTAGGCAGCATTCTCTCGCGTTTCGGAAATCGCGGCTACAGGATTGCGCAGTTAGAAGCTGGAATTATTGGAGGAAAATTGTATCTGTCCGCATATGCACAAGGGCTGGGCGCAACTGGACTGACTTTCTACGACGACGACGTCATCAATTTCTTCTCGCCGGAAGCCAGAGGAAAGAGCGCGATCTTTCTTGTTGCAATTGGAAAGTCTTTGCGATCGCAGGGCCTAGTCTGACTTTGGCGCATCAGAGTTCTTCAATGTGTTCAACTACCCGAACTTCGATCAACCGGTAGTGGACATCGCGAATCCGAGTCAGTTCGGAACCATCATCTCGGCAGTGAATACTCCAACCATGATTCTTGGTTTATTCCTGGCGGAGACGCTTCGCTAAGGCTGATCAAGCTGAAGGCAAGCATCACCTTCCAGAGAAACATCTAAAACGTGAAGCTTCGGTGGCCTGTAAAGAACAGGCCTCTTTTTATCTGTTCGAGATCGGCTCGACGTGCATGGCTCACAGGCGCACGTGACCAACATCACACCCTTATGCGACACCGCCACGGATAATGTCCATAGTCGGGTAAATGGTCCTGCCCGTGGGGGTTGATTTGGCTAAGGGACGCGTCTCGATTGTGGTTGAGCGCTGCAAGGCGTGCGGCTTTTGCGTGGAGTTCTGTCCGACCAAGGTGTTGGAACTCTCCTCGGCATTTAACTCGAAGGGCTATCATCCGCCACACGTGGTTGCACCGGAGAAGTGCAGTGGTTGCGACCTCTGTGGCATGTACTGCCCTGATTTTGCAATCTATGGATATCGGCTTCCGACGCCTACTAAAGAAGCGGAAGGGAGCAAGTCATGAAGGCCGATCCGCGGGGAGTTCTCACAGGAACGCACTTTCTGGATGGCGATCACGCCTGCTGTGAAGGTGCCCTGGCGGCGGGAGCACGGTTCGCCTCGGGATATCCGATTACACCATCGACAGAAGTGGTGGAACGTTTTGCGGCACGCGTGCCTACAGTAGGCGGCAGTTTCATCCAGATGGAAGACGAACTGGCTGCCTCAATCACGCTGCAGGGTGCAGTGTGGGGCGGAGCAAAGGCTTTTACGGTTACGTCCGGGCCCGGCTTCTCGCTCATGATGGAACACATTGGGTACGCAGCAATGACGGAAACGCCATGCGTATTCGTAGACGTGCAACGTGGAGGTCCGTCCACAGGCTTGCCAACCCTTCCGGCACAAGCAGACATGATGCAGGCTCGGTGGGGATCGCATGGCGATTACGAGATCATCGCTTTGTGTCCGAACTCGCCGCAGGAATGTTTCGATCTGACGGTAAAAGCATTCAACTTTGCCGAAGAGTTCCGTGTCCCGGTGATGTTCATGATGGACGAAGTTGTCGGGCACATGACGGAGAAAGTTGTTATTCCAGCGGCAGAGCAGATAGAAGTTGTGCCACGCAAGCACACGCGAAAACCGGCTGAAGAATATCTCCCGTACCGCACTAATGGCGACATGGTGCCAGAGATGGCACATGCGGGCGAAGGTTACAAATTTCATGTCACTGGATTGACGCACGATGAGCGCGGATATCCGAACATGACGCCACAGACGCAGGACACGTTGGTGCGTCGCCTGCAAGAGAAAATACGAACGGCGGCTGACCACATCGCATTGTTTGAAGAAGAGAATGTGGATGATGCAGATGTGATTGTCGTGTCTTACGGAATTACTTCGAGGGTTGCCCAACGTGCTATCGACCTCGCTCGCGCCCAGGGGCTGAAAGTGGGCAAATTTCGGCTGATCACGGTCTGGCCCTTCCCAGAAAAACGCATTCAGGAACTCGCAAGTAAAACGAAGGCATTCGTTGTTCCTGAACTCAATCTCGGCCAGATGGTGCGTGAGGTGGATCGAGCCGCTGCTGGGCAGGCGAATACGTACCTCGTTCCACACGCAGGCGGAAGCGTGCATCGTCCAGAGGACATTGTGAAAGCGATCGTGGAGGCCAGCCGATGAGTCTCGCTATCAATCCCGTCGAACCGTTCCTGCGCACCGACCGCATGCCGCATATCTGGTGTCCGGGATGCGGAATTGGAACAACGGTCAACTGCTTTTCTCGGGCGTTGATCGAGTCAAAAGTGGACTTGAAGTCACTGGCCCTTGTGTCCGGGATTGGTTGCACCGGGCGAGTGGCTGGTTACGTGAAACTGGATTCGTTCCACACCACACATGGACGCGCGATTCCGTTCGCGACTGGGTTGAAACTGGCAAATCCAAAGTTGAACGTGGTCGTGTATTCCGGTGATGGAGACCTGTCTGCGATCGGTGGAAACCACCTGATCCACGCGGCACGCAGAAATATTGATCTTAAGGTGATTTGCGTTAACAACTTGATTTATGCGATGACGGGCGGGCAGACTGCGCCCACCACTCCGGATCACGCAATCACGTCGACATCACCTTACGGAACCTGCGAACCGGCGTTTAATCTTCCTCATCTTGTTGAAGCGGCCGGAGCAGTGTACGTCGCACGCTGGACCACTTTTCACGTACGGCAGTTAGCGAGATCAATCGGAGAGGCATTCCAGAAAAAGGGATTTTCGTTTATCGAAGTCATCTCGCCATGTCCGACGCTTTACCAGCGGCGTAACAAACTCGGCGATGGCTTGGACACCATGAAGTACTACAAGGAAAAAAGCAAAGTGCGGCACGGCGCACCGACCAACGAAGTTGGACTAACAATGACGGGCGAGATCGTGGTGGGCAAATTTGTGGATCGAGACCGGCCGGACTACCAGAGCCTGTTTCGAGCGCGAATGCATGAATCGCTAGGCGAGCGTTACGTGGAAGAGACGGAGTGTGTATGCAGCTGACCGAGGTTCGCATTGCCGGATTTGGCGGGCAGGGTGTAATTCTATCGGCGATTGTACTGGGGAAAGCGGCTTCAATTCATCAGGGCGAGTTCGCCACGATGACGCAAAGTTTTGGGCCAGAAGCGCGCGGGGGCGCCTGCAGTGCACAACTGATTTTGTCGGATTCCCCAGTGCTGTATCCCTACGTGACGCAGCCGGACATTCTCGTCGTGATGTCGCAGGAAGCTTACGGAAAGTTTGTACCCGAATTGAAAGAGGGCGGAATTCTGGTTGTGGAACAAGACCTGGTGCGGGTAACGGACATTCCTCGCCAGACCAGAGTGTATAGCGTACCCGCTACGCGCCTTGCTGAAGAACTCGGCAAACGGATGGTGCTGAATATCGTTATGGTCGGATTTTTCGCGGCTGTAACACGATTGCTCGACCCAAGCGCAGTGAGGAAAGCGGTTGCCGATTCCGTGCCGTCCCACTTTCGGGACCTCAATATCCAAGCCTTCGACAAGGGTTACCAGTACGGAATGAATGCGCGGCCCATGCCATCGCAACCTTCGGAAATAGAACAGAACCAGGTTGTTTATTCGGCAGAATAGCGGGCCCGATCTAACGCGCGATCGAATCCGTTGATATAATTTTGAGATCCTGGTGGGAGTAGCTCAACCGGCAGAGCACCGGACTGTGGCTCCGGATGTTGCGGGTTCGATTCCCGTCTCCCACCCCAAATTTTCTTAGCTGGCCCAGCGGATTAGCGCGATTCATCTCCAGACTCTCTTTACGGAGTTTCGAGTTCGCCCCTCGTCGGATCATCAAAATAGCCTCGATTTGCGATCGAATACGTAACGCGAGTTTCGATGACTGCATAGATGCCGGTAGTAACCCAACTGCGCTTGGATACAACGACGGCACACTCGTGTGCCTCATATAATCGGACTCTCGATATTTTCTGAAGGTTGTTGCATGAAGTGGGTTTTAAAAACTCGCCAGTGGATCGTCGTTTTCACGCTGGTTGGCTTTATAGCGCTCGCAATCGTCGGGCTAGTCTTAACTCGCGATTCAGGTTCGTCTGTACCCATTCGAGCCCGTCGGACTCCTCTGGTAGATGAACAGCCTGTGCAAGATGCAAGGGCCCTGCTGTCTCTTGCTTCAGGACGGCAGGAGCAGCGTTATGCCCTTCAGGCATTGCGCCTGGCTGATCATGCCGTTGATCTGGCTTTTACCGAAGGGATGCGGGAAGCCGCTGTCAGTCCTGCTGCGCAGACTCTGGAGGCGAAAGCGCTGTTTGCACGCGTCAGTCGAGCCGAGACGCAGATCAAGTCAGATCAAGAGCTTATTGACGATCTAAAAAAGAGTTCGGCCAAGGCGAAAGCCTCGGAGGAAGAGACACAGAAGCAGCTCAACATCCTGCAAGCACAAATGGAACTGGACAAGGATGAACTGGAAGCTGCGAAGGCGGACCTACTGCGATCCGGTGCGGACCCGTTGAGTAGGATTCAGCGACAGTTTGCGAGATATCAAACTGCCCAGCAGCAGGCTGATGCCAGTCGTGCACAGATGAATTTCTCTGGTCCGGACGCGCCAGTTGAATCGGACAATCTTATCGGACGATTCAGCACATGGCGCGCGCAGCGCGACAAAAAGATTCGCTTGCAGCAGGCCCGCGATGCAGCACTCCAGAAGCGCGAACACCTTCAGCAAAAACTGGAGGAGGTGAAGGCAGCACCTGCGGAATCCAATGAAAATGCTCCTCACATAAAACCCTCTGCTGATAGTTCCGATGACACCGTGCTCGCAAGTCTGCGCGGACTTTCAGCACATCAGAAAAATCTAGCCGCCTTGAATCAGCGTATTCAAGATCATCAGGATTTGGCGGACGTTTATGGCAATTGGATGGTAGTCGTGCAAGCAAGCCAGAAGGCCAATTTCAATGGCATCATCCGATCTGCACTTTACATTCTCCTCATCGTAATGGCCGTGTATTTGGCCAACCTCGCGGTCGACCATATGTTTGCCGATCTCATTTCGGATCGGCGAAGGTTGAAAACCTTACGTGTGGTGGTCCGCTTTGCGCTGCAAGTAGCGGGCGTTCTGATCATCCTGTTCGTGTTGTTTGGTGTGCCTAGTCAGATGCCAACCATAGTAGGTCTGGCTGGAGCCGGACTGACCGTGGCGTTAAAGGACTTCATTGTTGGTTTCATTGGATGGTTCGTGCTGATGGGCCGGAACGGCATTCGGGTGGGCGATTGGGTTGAAATTCAAGGCGTTGTCGGTGAGGTCATCGAGATCAGCCTATTTCGCACCGTATTGCTGGAAACCGGGAACTGGAATGATGCCGGTCATCCAACCGGTCGCAAGGTAGCGTTCACGAATGGTTTCGCCATTGAAGGACACTTCTTCAACTTCTCCACCAGCGGGCAGTGGCTCTGGGACGAGTTACAGATCCTTGTGCCCGCATCCCAAAATCCTTATCCCATTCTGGACGCCATCCAGAAGATGGTGACCGATGCAACGGAAGGCAATGCGCACAAAGCCGAAGAAGAATGGAAGCACGCGATTCATCGCGAGCGCATTGGTGCTGTTTCAGCTGCGCCTGCGATCAGCTTGAGACCAACAGCTTCAGGCGTCGAGGTTCATGTTCGGTACATCACGTCAGCCAGCGAGCGTTATTCGACACGAACGCGGTTATATCAGGAGATTGTGGCTCTGCTGCACCAGAAACCATCGAAACCGGCTGCGTCCAACAATCCCGTGGTCGCAGGCGCATAGCACTTTAGCAATCGATTGACGCCCTTCAGCTCTCTACACCTTTTTCTTAATCCTTTGCCGTTAAGCCGGGTACATTGCCGCGAAGAACTGTGATTGAGGCCTTCGGCAAGTTGTAGGTTGTTTCCGAAGTCGCATTCACCACAGAAGCGACAGGTGGGCCGTCTGGATCGGCAAAGCTGTCTGGACCTTCGTCGCGCCACACATACTGTTCGTTGCCGAACGTCACCTGAGTAACTGCTCCTCGGAACGCTACCGCATTCCCATTTCGTGTGTTGAACCTTACTCGCACGGAGTGCGCGCTCGATTCGTCACGATTTACGAGCATCAGTGACCAGTTGCCGTCGGGTCGGCGCAGAGCATATGAAGTCACCACTATGTTGCCATCACTGTCTTTAATGTCGGTGGAAGATGGAAACATTTCATGAATTCCCGAACGATGCTGGGCCCATTCGAGATTGATCATCCGGGCGGACCAGTAAGGTGAGGTGTAGCCCTTGATGTTGTACTCGGGATCGGAAACGAAATTCGACCACGACGCCCATCCGAGACAGCTCGACTGCAAGCCTTGGGGCTGAATGGGTGAGTGGTGGAAAACCGCCCCTCCACCTTCGAAGAAAGATCCGACGTTGTCAGCTAACCAGAGAGCCGCGAAGATCGTGGTCATGGGACCGGTGAGTTGCGCGGCCAGATGATTCTCGGTGACCATCAGCGGCACACCTTTGGGAACTCCGTCGTCCCGCCAAACCTGGAGAATGTGCTTCATCAGTTGCGGTTCTTCGTAAAGAGACTTCCATGTGATTGTGCAAGGCGCAAAGGGATAGTGCTCGAAAGAGACAAATGCCAGGTCCGATAAGCGGTCATGAGCCTTCAGATAATCGATGAAGCGACCCATCCATGACGTCCGGCCCTGAGCGTCCGGCCAAACGCGGATGTCTTCGTTGACGCCTTCGAAGATCGGGCCGCCGAGCTTCAAAGAAGGATCTACTTTGTGGAGAGCCGTCGCCCACTGGAGGAACAGCGCTCCGTAATCCTCTGGCATTGCATGTTTGCCGTCAGGTTCCTCTCCAAGTTCGATATAGCCGATCGGATATCCACGCTTTTTGAGATAGGCAATCTGTGCTGCTGCATCTTCCGGAGTGCCGTAAAGCATGGTCACAGGGATGGTGGCCGGCAAATGATTGGTGATTCCGCTAGTGAAAAACAGATCAAAGCCTGTGTGCTGATAGTTCCCATCTGCGCGAGCATCGGCCGCTGAATGCCATGGATCGATCGAAGAGGCTGTGAAGGTGCGAGCCTTGTCACCGGATGCATCTGATGATACTTCGGAGAAATCCCCGGAGGGGTCCACGGTGCCTAGTCTTATGGTGTCAATCGCATAGCCGACGCAGTTGCGAACGTCCGAGGAACCGTGCTCATCGCAGGTGTTCGACGATTCAGTCATCAGGATCCGAACAAACTGAGTGGTGACTGGAGTTGGCGAGAGCTGCAATGTGGACGCATCTCCGTGAGAGTCGTTGACGGTTCCGGAAGGAAACGCCTGCCAAGTTCCACGCGGGCCACCATCGAAATCGAGCGCATCGGTGCCGACCCAATATTCGACTTTATATTTCTTGGCATAGGGCTGTGCCCAGTTGACGCGAATCGCAGAGATAGCTTGAGGCTCACGCAGATCGACTACCACCCATTGCGGATGGAGTGAATCACTTTCGCGGGTAAATTTCTGTGTCAGGTAAGGGTTGCTCTTCCAATACGTGAGGTTCGGACCTGGGACCGGAGCATCGCCGCTAGTGGCAAACCCCCGATGAGGTAACGCGTAAGCAAGAATGTAACGAGTCGGATCTTTCAGGTCCGTGCTCCCGGTGAAATATCCGCTTTTATGCTGGGCATCGCTCCATGTCCCATTCTCAGTCCAGTGCCAGGCAGCCATTCGCAATTCGGTGTTGTTGCGATAAGTGATTGGGCCCCATCCTGCCGATAAGGATTTCTGAAGGATGTGAGGGGTGTAGACCTTGTCAATATCGTATTTCGATAGGACATCGATCGAGCTGCCAAGCGCCTGGTCAGGATCAAACCGATTCAGGATGTGTTCCGGGTCAGTATCAACTGCGACGGTTCCAGATGCCGCGGGACTGGCTGCATTCTGCGCAAGCAGAGGCTTTGGGACAAGGGTGAACGAAATCGGAATGAGCAACAAAAGAAACCCAAACGTCAGGTGGAGAGATCGATTCGTCGGCATATAACAGCGCAGATACTACTCGCATATACCGAGCTCTGGACAGTGTTTGGAGACAGGAAGGCGGGATGCTGGGGGGAGGGCTGCCGCGACGGGGAGGGAAAACTAGTTTCGGCCTACACCCACGTATTGAAAACCCATCGAACGCAAGCGTCCGGAATCGAGCAGGTTTTTCGTGTCGACGATGACTGGTCTCTTCACCAGATGACGAATCTTGTTGAAGTCCAATGCTCGAAATTCGGGCCAGCCAGTGCCAACAACAAGAGCATCAGCTCCTTCGCAGGCGGCGTAAGCCGAATCGCAATAGTGGACTGTACCATCCAGTTGCAGGCGCGCATCGGGGATAGCGACGGGATCATAGGCCCTCACGTGGGCGCCTTGTGAAACAAGCTGGCGAACCAGACGGATGGAAGAGGATCCGGCGACAGAATTGGTGTTCGGCTTGAACGCAAGCCCGAGAACGCCGACATGTTTATTCTGGATCGATTGCAGCGCGCGAGCGATTTTCCCTGCGAGTTGATCCGGAAGACTGCCATTCACTTCGCGAGCGGCGGATAGAACTTTCAAGTTTTGTCCCTTGGAAGACGCCAAGCTTGTCAGAGAGTCCAAGTCGAGTTCCGCGAATGTGCCACCCATCCCGGCTCCGGGCTGCAGGCACCGAGGAGCGATCTTTTTGTCGAGTCCAAGCGCGAGGGAGAGACTTACCGCATCAGCGTGAACGTGTTCACACAAACTTGCCATCTCGTTGATGAATGCGAGCTTGGTCGCGACGAACGCAGTGGCGGCTTCACGGACAAGTTCAGCTGTCTCGTGGCTAGTCACAATGACCGGGACGCCACGCATCACCAATGGGTGAAGCGTCTGCTTGATCATCTGCACTGCTTCATTAGACGTCGTGCCAAGCACGATGCGGTCTGGCCAATTGAAGTCTTCGACGGCACAACCGTCCGTGAAAAACATGGGCTGGGACACAAGAGTGGCTCGTAGATTTTGGTTCTTGAGTGAATTTTCGAGCCGAGTCGCAGTTCCAACTGTCACTGGCGTAACGATCGAGAGAATCGGTGGCTTAGCGGCGGCTTTCGCCAAGTGGGTGACGATGCCTTCCAAATCATCGGCAGCGTCTTCTGCGAGGAAGATGATCTGCACGCGACGAGCAAACGCTTCAAGATCGGTTGAATAGACCAGACGACCGCAGCGCACGTTGCGCCGAATCACTTCCTGAAGATTTTTTTCGAAGAATGGGACATTGCCCTTGGCAGTTTCAACGATGCGGGACTCATCCGCGTGGCAGCAACTGACAGGCGTGCCGAAATCCGCCAAGCAAGCGGATATGACTGTGCCGAGATATCCTGACCCGTAAACACCGATCTGCATCGGTACTCCCCCGGCGCGCCGGAAACGCTCCCACTCGGGTTCGGCTAACGCTGTAACTTCTTCTAATATGTAGCTTTAAACCAAAGGCGTGGCAATGCACGGAAGGCGCATGTCCTTACGGACACTGACTTAAAGTAAGACATGAAGTCTGAGAGGGCGGTCGTTTTCTGTGGTTTTTGGCAGAAAATCAGCGACTTGTGGGCACGGCTTCTCTGGAACCTAAAGTTACCGAACTCAGGTCAATCCAGCACTGGTTTTCGCTTTCGCGCACGAAGGTAAGTTCTTCAATGCGAACCCGCCGACTGCCGTCGAATGCAGCCCAGCGTTGACGAGCAACATCCAGGGCGGTCTCGACCGGACGCTGAGATCCGAACTTGATGATAGTCAGATGCGGCATATACGGCCACTCTTCCGAACCTCGCAAGGAATCTGCCTTGCCCAGAAGGTCGTGTAAATCGCGCAAACGATGAGATTCCATACCCACCCGAATGAAGACGGTCGGGGTGACGGGAGTGAACGTTTCAACATTCCCGAGTTCGATCTCGAATGGATCGATGTTCCGGCAGATTTGAGTGAGCGCCTCGACCGCTTCCCTCTCGTTGCCGGAAAGCTTGCGGGGTGGCAGGATCGTCAAGTGAGCCGCGAGATGGGGCATTTCAGGATGCAACTCCCGCCTGAGTTGCTCGACAAATTCCCCAACTGGGCTGCGGACATAGGTTACCAGCGCGTAACGCGGCATCTGCATGTTCGTCGACAAAATTATAACTCCCTCAACGAGCAGGCGATGGTTGCGGTACAGGCGCCGGCGCCGACGTTGATGGACCGAAATTCACTTTGGGCGCTTGGCGTGAACCTTCTGAAGCAGCAAAGTAAGCATTGTTCGGTTTGAACCCAGCCCAGCCTGCGAAGATGTTCTTTGGGAAGAGCTGGATGTAAGTGTTGTAGTCCTGAAGGGTGTCGTTGTAGCGCTTTCGTTCGACGGCAATCCGGTTTTCGGTGCCCGCGAGTTCGTCCTGCAAGCGCATGAAATTCTCGTTGGACTTTAGTTGGGGATAATTCTCAACAATCACAAGAAGGCGCCCGATTGCGTTATCGAGTTCGCCATTCGCTTTAATCTTGTCTGAAGGATTGCCGGCCGAGAGCAACGCGGAGCGAGCCTTGGCGATGTCTCCGAATACCGTTTGCTCCTGTTGAGCGTACCCCTTAACCGTTTCAACCAGGTTCGGGATGAGATCGGCGCGGCGTTGCAAGACGATATCGACTTGCGACCATGCGGCTTTCACGGCTTCATTCTTCTGGACAAGGGTGTTGCGGACAGAGACGTATTGTCCGAAAACAAAAAGTGCAATCAACACGAGAATGACGACGACAATCAATCCTTTACCCATGAATCATCTCCTCACGACAGAACAGGATTTTACGGGCGCAAAGCCGCGGAGTCCAACATACGATCCACAGCCGCAGCAACGTGCTCCACAGTATTGAGGTAGTTCCTTACTAATTCGCGAAGACGGACATCACTTTGACGCTTCCTGTGCTCGCGAACTTCCAGCGCTTCCGAAAACCCTTCCGTGCTGCAAGAAAACTTCGAGGCAATTGCTCGAAGTGTTTCGTGAGTATTAGCGGGCCGCGACTCTCCGGAGGCGATCAACGCGTGACGAAATAATGTGATCAAGGGAGAAAACGATAGCATGAGCACACTCCAAGTGCGCCGATCGTGTCCCCATGAAAGCAGAAGTTGTTCGCGCAGCAGAATCGTCTTTTCGCGAAGCTCATATTCGAGTTGGGCACGGTGCAGGTGCATCGGAATATTCAGTTTGCGAATGATGTCATCGCCGTGGAGAACTCTGTAGTGCTCACGAATCTCCAGCATCTCAATTGAGAACACGTCAGTGGAGTGCTCCAGTTCGGAGCGTCCTATGATCAGCGGCGTTCGGTGCAATTCAGACCACCATTGAGCGATCGGAGCAACACGGGAAATTGCATCGAAGTTCGTCTCCACGAGAATGCAGAAAACATTGAGGTCGGAAAACTCCGGGTCGTATGTGCCCGAAGCAGCCGACCCATAGAGGACAATGCTCTGCAAGTTTGAGCCTTCGCTCGCCTGCATCCGTTCAACAAATTCAGCGATACGCTTTTCCGGAATCACTGAGGTCATCTAAGTCTCCGTTGCTACCAGCTACCACTTGCGCCGCCACCACCGGAAGAACCGCCACCAAAACCACCAAAGCCGCCGCCACCGGAGCCAAAACCGCCCCCACCCCATCCGCCGCCACTGTACCCGCCACCACCATAGCCGCCACCACCGGATCGTGAAAATCCCGAACTGAGCAGGAGAGCGTATAGAAGGCCCCGGCCCAGTGGCGTGAAAAGGATAATCACCAGGAGAAGAATCAACCAGATGATGCCTGCACCGGAATGGCTTTCGGGTTGGGACTGGACCGGCTGAAGGTTCGTACGATCTGTTGAAATCTGAAAGCCGGAATCTTGCGCGATGACGTCTGCAATCCTGGTTGTGACCAGCAAGATCGCGGCGCTGTAATCGCCGGCTCGAAGGTTTGGAACGGCTTCGCGCCAAAAGCCGCCGACCTTGCCGTCCGGAAGAATCGGTTCAAGACCATAGCCCACTTCAGTGCGGTAGCGTCGGTCTTGCACCGCCATGAGTATGAGAACACCACGGTCGGTTCCCTTGTATCCGATGCCCCATTGCTTGAAGAGCTGGACGGCATAACTTTCAATGTCTTGTCCTTCGAGTGAGCGAACCGTGACAACTGCAATCTGCGTTCGCCCGTGTTGGTCGACTTGCTGACAGATATTTTCGAGTTGAGAGATGGTCGAAGGGCTGAGTACGCCGGCCAAGTCGTTTACGTAGCCCGTGGGACGTTGTTGCCAAGCGGGAGCCGCAAACGCAGTCACCGTGACAGACAGCACGATGATGAGTGCGAAATGTCGCGACAACAGTTTCATCGCGCGCTCGATTGTACAAGAGATGACTGTGCCCGGTTCCCACCGGCTCGAAGATGCGCAAGGCTACAAATCCGCGAAGCCTCGTATGAAGTTGACGACCTGCGTTTCAGCCCAGCGTGCTTGATCGCCTTCGCCGATAAACGAACAGTGTCCGCCGTCCGCGGTTTCGAAAAAGGTAATGTGCGGATTAGAAGCGATTTTGGCACGACTTTCCGGAGTAATCCGAATGAAAGGATCATTCGCCGCATGCAGGATCAGAGTGGGTAAGGAGATCTGTTGAATCACATTCGAGGCAGCAGCACGAGCATAGTAGTCGTCCGCGCCGCTGAACCCGCAATAAAAGGCAGTGATCCGATCATCAAATTGGCGGAGTGTGCGAACTCCATGCAGTCGGCGCGGGTCGAAGTGCGCTGGGAAAAGTGCAGCTTTTTTTCGAAGACGCGCACCCAGCCTCCAGAGGAAATACCACTCATACAATCGATTCGCGGGTTCATGAAGCGCATCAGCGGACGCGGCAAGATCGAGCGCTGGACAGACAGCGGCCACTGCACGCAACTCTGGTGGAGGATTTTTTGCCCACTCCCCTGCCGCTTTAAGGACCAGGTTGCCGCCCATCGAGAAACCGACCAGAGCCACTGCCTTCACACCATCACTTTCAATGACGTGACGAGAAACGGTTACAACATCGCCAGAAAGACTCGAGTTATAAAGCGTCGGAGCAATGTGATCGGTGCCGCCACAATTTCTCTGATTCATCCGGACAACGTTCATTCCCACGGCCAGCGCCTTGTGAGTCGTTCCGATGACATACCCGGAATCGCTTGAACCCTCCAAGCCATGGACGATGATGAGGGTCATCGCAGCGGAGCGATTCTCTTGCCAATGGCAATGGCAAAGTACAGGTATGCCCGGTTGAACTTCGATCAAACGTTTTTCGGAAGACGGGAGAGTGAAAGGCGAAGGAGAAAAAAAGGAACCTAATGTCTGTCTGTGGCCGCCGCGAAGAAAGCGACGAGGACGAAACTCAGGAATTTCCAAATCCGATTGCGAAGTCACTGGGCGTTGATTTTTAATAGAAGAGCGTCGTTAACGATTCCGGAGTTTTGATGCCTATCTTTGAGTATACGTGTAAAGAATGTAATCACGAGTTCGAGGCACTTGTGTACGGAAGTCAAAAAGCAGAATGCCCCAAGTGCCAGAGTAAGAAACTTGCGCCCAAACTATCCGTTTTCGCGGTGTCGGCGAAAAGTTCGGGTGCCGCGCCGTCGACTGGTCCTTGCGGATCATGTGGAGACCCTCGTGGGCCGGGTTCCTGTTCAATGAACTAACAAAACCGCACTTTTTTCGCGCTCGGCAACCTTCATCGCAGTGACTTCCGGTACCACATGCGAGTAACGCCTGTGATCTTCTGCTGGAGCCACAATCGTTCTACGATCTTCGCGGCTCAAGAGAGGTCGCATGGATCGCCGCGCAGAACCGAGAATTCCCGTTGAGTTGCCTATACGGATTTGGGGTGTAGATAGCCTGTCACGACCATTCTCGGAGGTTGCCCGAGTGAAAAATGTGAGCGAAGACGGCGCCATTCTGGAAGGTGTGCAATCGAAGTTGAAAGCTGGGGAAATTCTCGATGTCCAATATGGGCCGTATCGCGCCCAATTCCAAATCGTCTGGTTCGGAAAAATGGGCTCAGACCAACAGGGTGAGGTCGGCTTGAAACGACTCCCGCTTGAGCAATGCATTTGGGATATCGATTTGGCAGCGTCGTCCATGGTTGCGGGAAACGGATAGCCGCTGCGTCCCTTCGTTCTCACCTCCCGACATCAGGCTCCACGTGCCTCAGCAGTGACACCCACCCTGCCGTAGACTTCAATTCGAACGTGGCGCAAGACGAGCGGTTCGGACGAACAGTTAGAATTGGATCTGGGCAGAAAAGTGCCGTTTCTGAAAGCATGGGAATCATCTCATCGGGTGTGAGCACTGCAAAGGGTTTGCTGCGGCGAGCGGTCCCAGTTCGCATGCTCAAAGAGCGTCGAATTTATCAACGGCTCGGACCTAAAGCTGGACGAATCTTCTTGAAGATGACACTGCTTGATATGGCGTGCGTTCGGCGACAGCATAGAAAAGTCCCCAACAGCGCTCGCTCACTCGTATTCGTTTGTTTTGGAAACATCATGCGCAGCGCTATGTCCGAAGCGATCGCCGTTCGCACTTTAGGAGAACTCGGGCGCTCAGACATTCAGCTTCAGTCGGCGGGTCTACACGCTGCGAATGGAACGGCAGCACATCCATGGGCGCAGGCAGCGGCCGAAGCGCAAGGTTTGTCGTTGTCGAATCACGCAGCCAAACTCCTGACCCAGGAGATGGTTCACAGCGCAGATGCAATTCTAGCGATGGATTATCAGAACTGGGCAGAACTACTGGCGCAATATCCCGAAGCAGCGGACCGAATCTTCATGCTGAGTGCGTATTGCGACCCGCCTTGGAAAAACCGCGAAATTCCTGATCCATATTTTGGCGACGAGGCCAGCACCAAAGCTTGTTGTCGCGCCCTCGAGGTCAGTGTGAAACGGCTGCTGGCAAGCCTTACGCCGTCGAAGTAGCCATCAGATTGAGTTCGAGATTTCTAGGCCACGCCAGCAAAAGCAGCTTCCAAGTTCCAACGCAAGCCTTCCACAGTTTTTGACGGTCGTACGCGCTTGAGACTGAGCGGATCATCGCTTCGGTGCGCAAGACCCGGGGTGGTTGTGACCGCGGTGGCGTAGCCGCATTCACGGGATTGCTTAATTGTTTCTGCCGTCCAGTGCGGCGACATCGCGGGACACGGATAGGAAAAGTGAATGGTGGAAGCTGATAATTCTTCATCGAGCCTTGCTTTCGATTGGCGGAGTTCGCGGTCGGCTTCGGTGGGCGCGATATAAGCCATGTTGGGATGCGTCATAGTGTGCGAACCGACGATGTGACCTTGCCTCGCAACAGAACGCACCTCATCCCAAGTCATCATCAGATTCCCTTTTGATGCGGGAACAGCTGCATCCAAGTCCTGTTCTATTTTTTGTACGTACTGTTCTTGCGAAATTCCGGCAAGTTGACAGCACTCATCACTCGCCCGCAAGAACGCGCGATCCCGGGAAGCGAAGTCGGACATAAGGTATTCCGTACCACCGCCATCTTCCCAGCCCTTTTTGGGGCTTGTATAGAATGCGAAACGCAAACGGCTTGGCCAAGGCAAAGTTCGGGAATCAACCGACTCCACTGCGACGTAAAACGTGGCCGGAACACCCAAAGAATTCAAGATTGGAATGGCGGTTTTCTCGTTGTCGGAGTAGCCATCGTCAAAGGTCACGACGACGGGTCTTCCCTTCAGATGCTTGGCTCCCTTGACAAATGCCAAGGCATCGTCGAGCGTGACAGGATTGAAATATCGCGCCAGTACTTCCATCTGCCCGCGGAACACGGCTGACGAGTGCATGATGCCCCCCAGCGTGTTGGTTTCGCTTTTGGGATCCTCAAGTACGGAGTGATACATCAAGATCGCCACGCCGCCTGACCGAACCTTCGCCATCCAACGCAGAACGCCACTCTGAACGACACCTTGTTTGAACAACCTGCTCATCGGGATTGAGTCCTAAGAAAGATTCGAAAAAGCTTTTTCAATATCGCGTAATCTTTCTATAAACCTTACCAAATGCTGACTTGGGAGAAGAGTTCCGTTGGGCTACGTATTAAGTCGATCACCTCAGGAAAAATACGCGAGAGTCTGGCGGCGGCAAGTGTAAATCTTTTCACCTCAGGAATGAATCCACAGCACCAGAGTCCGGGACTTAAATAAAACCCAGACTTCTGAGGGATTTAGCGGATACCGCGGGGCCGCACTGAGGCATTACAATTGCTGGCAGCTTTTGTTTGGCTTCTTTAGGTTTCGTAATACACGTCTTGATCACTGTGCGGCCGACTGGTTCCGAACAGAGTATTCCTCGGGACTAAACAGGATGTCCGCGGCCCACGGAAAAATGAAGATTCAATCTAATACTCTCGGAGGCTGTTCCAATTGACTGCTTCAACCGGCCATTTAATTGCCCCCCACGGAAACGAACTCATCAACTTGATCGTCAATGAAGATAAAGCTGCAGAATTAAAGTCTCACTCTAAAGAATGGGCATCGTGGGATCTGACTGGGCGTCAGGTTTGCGACCTGGAACTTTTGATGAGCGGTGGGTTTTCTCCGCTTCGCGGCTTCATGAATCAGGCAGATTACGAGGGCGTATGCCATAACATGCGGCTTGCCAATGGAACGTTATGGCCGATTCCGATCACCCTGGACGTCAAAGAAGACCTGGCAAAAACATTAAAGCCTGGCAGCAGCAAAATAGCGCTACGTGATCCGGAGGGGGTCATGCTGGCGGTCTTGCACGTCGAAGATGTCTGGCAGCCCGATCGGGCAGCGGAAGCCAAAGCTGTCTTTAACTCAACGTCGAACGCACATCCGGGCGCCGATTATGCGATGAATCGATCCAATCCGTGGTACGTAGGCGGGCGGATTGAAGCCTTGCAAATGCCTTCCCACTACGATTTCCGGGCGCTCCGCCTGACGCCTTCGGAGGTTCGGGCCGACTTTGCACGGTTAGGCTGGCGCCGTATCGTAGCTTTTCAGACGCGCAACCCTATGCACCGGGCACACGTCGAACTCACGTTGCGAGCCGCGAAACAGGTCGAAGCTAATTTGTTGATCCATCCTTCGGTTGGCATGACAAAACCGGGAGATGTCGATTATTTCATCCGCACGCGTTGCTACCAGTTGCTTCTGCCGAAGTATCCACAAGGGACAGTGAAACTGTCGATGTTGCCGCTGGCCATGAGAATGGGCGGTCCGAGAGAGGCCATCTGGCATGGGTTGATCCGTAAGAACCATGGGTGCTCCCACTTCATTGTGGGCCGGGACCATGCAGGACCGGGAAAAGATACTGACGGGAAGCCGTTTTATGGTCCCTACGAAGCACAAGAGCTCTTCAAAAAACACGAAGCAGAAATGGGTGTAACGATGGTTCCCTTCCAGATGATGGTTTACCTGGAAGACGAAGATCGTTACGTGCCCGCGGACGAGGTTCCAAAGGGTGCACGCGTTCTCGACATTTCGGGAACGGAGTTGCGGAAGCGGCTAAATGAAGGACGCGACATTCCTGCCTGGTTCACCTATCCAGAAGTTGTGAAGGAATTGCGTCTCAGCTATCCACCACGGCATAAACAGGGAGTGACGATCTTCTTCACGGGATTATCTGGGTCGGGGAAATCAACTATCGCGAATGCTTTAATTACCAAGTTCCTCGAGATGGGCGGAAGGCCCGTCACGCTTCTCGACGGCGACCTGGTGCGAAAGCATCTTTCCTCCGAGCTTGGCTTTTCCAAAGAGCACCGTGACATCAATATCCGAAGAATCGGCTACGTCGCGTCGGAGATAACAAAAAACGGCGGTATCGCGATCTGCGCTCCGATAGCTCCCTATGAGGCTACCCGGAAGGCTGTTCGAGAGATGGTCGAACCGTATGGCGGCTTTGTTCTGGTCCATGTGGCGACCCCAATCGATGTTTGTGAAGTTCGGGACCGCAAGGGTCTGTACGCAAAGGCGAGAGCTGGAATCGTGAAGGAATTCACTGGAATTTCGGATCCTTACGAGGCACCCGCGAAGGCAGAAGTCGTCATCAATACTGCAGACTTGTCTCCGGAAGAAGCAGCCCAGGAAATCATTTTGCATCTGGAGCAGCAAGGTTTCATCGGAGTTAACGGAGATGCTTCGTAAGAGGATCTAGGAGCGGGGAAACAGGACCTTTGAGATGCCTTTGATTGCCGGCAAAATCCTAATCGGCTTTCTGGTCGGCACCCTCATAGGCATGACCGGACTTGGGGGCGGCGTTCTTTTGCTGCCCCTTCTCATCTTCGGACTGCATGTTCCGGCCATCATGGCAGTCGGTTCCGATGCCTTGTTCAATTTCGTAACAAAGATCGGATCAAGCTGGCTCCATCTGCGCAAGGGGACGGTACGGCGAAAAGTTGTCATTGCGATGGCGCTTGGCAGTGTACCGGGTTCGTATGCAGGAGTTACTTTCCTGACGCACTTGCGATCGGTGTATGGCGCAGGGGTGAATGATTTCATCAAGTCTGCTGTTGGCCTGCTTCTGGTATGCATCCCAATTCTTCTGCTCTCCCAGGGACAAATCGAGGAGCGCGTTGCCAACCGGCCTCCAACGATGAAGTCGTTTGTTGGGATGACATTCATCGGGTTGTTCGCCGGCTTTTTGGTGGGCATGACCTCGGTAGGTTCGGGCAGCATCATCATGATGTTGCTCCTGCTTTTTTATAGTTATCCCCCCAAGGTGATGGTGGGAACCGATATAGTGCACGCAGTCATCCTGACCGGTACAACCAGCCTGCTGCACTTCAAAGCGGGGAACGTGGACTTGTCACTTGTAGGATCGTTGTTGATTGGCTCAATTCCAGGTGGATTGCTTGGGACGCAGTTGAGCACACGTGTTCCTGTGATGTGGCTTCGTAGAATCCTGTGCACTGTCCTGTTAGTCACTGGTGCCCGGATGTTGTGGGCATAATTCTTAAGGTGGAAGATGGATCGTTCGCAACAGCTAGAAATTCTCAATCGCATTCATTCCGCGTTAGAAGCATCGCGCGCTGTTTTTGCGCGCTTCACACCTGGCGCAATCGAGACGGAATACAAAATTGGTCACGATCCAGTAACTGAAGCAGACCGCGCCGTGGACACGCTTTTGCGGGAATATCTTCTACGTCCAGGGGAAGGTTGGCTTTCTGAAGAGACGCTCGACGATCCGACTCGTCTCGAGAAGAGGCACGTGTGGGTCGTGGATCCTCTCGATGGCACGCGGGAGTTTGTGGCGGGTATCCCAGAATTCTGCGTGTCGGTCGCACTCGTGGAAGATGGTGTGCCGGTATGCGGAGGCATATTTAACCCTGCCACTGATGAAGTTTTCCTGGGGTCCTTGGATACGGGAGTGAAGTTGGATGGAAAGCCCGTGCATCCCAGTGAGCGGAGAAGTCTCGATGGAGCTCTTGTTCTCGCCAGCAGAAGTGAAGTGAAGCGAGGCGAGTGGAAACCATTCGAAAAGACTGGTTTCAAAATTCAGAACATGGGATCTGTGGCCTACAAGCTCGCGAGAGTGTCAGCCGGACTTGCGGATGTGACCTTCACGCTCGTTCCTAAAAATGAATGGGACGTCGCGGCCGGGGCAGCCCTGGTGGTCAGTGGTGGAGGATTTCTAAGCACTCTCGAGAATGGTCCGTTGAGATGCAATAATCGTCGCACGCTCCTTAGTGGATTGATTGCTAGTGGGCCGAATCTGCGAAATGAACTTCTAACTATGCTTGAAGGAAACATGCAGCCTGCGGCAGGAGCGCAACCCGGAGCGTAGCAAGCGATCAGCCCATCTCATGGCGACCGACGGCAATGTGTTCCTGATGTATCACGAGTTGGAGTTGCCAGGGCGTGCGCTTTGCCAGTCGGATCCCGGTTATGTCCGTTACATCGTTTCACAAAACGAGTTTTCGGCGCAGATGAGGTTTCTGGCGCAGTCGGGCAGAGAAGGCATCAGCGTTGGATCTGCGCTCGCAGGCACAGAACATCGTTCGGTGGTAGTGACATTCGATGATGGCTGCGAAACAGACCTCCTCACTGCGGCTCCTATCCTGAGAGAACTGGGATTTGGAGCCACCTTTTATGTGACGGCGGGGTTTGTCGGGCGCAAAGGATATCTCTCTCCGGGACAATTACGTGAGCTCGCATCTGGAGGGTTCGAAGTCGGATGCCATTCGATGACACACCCTTATCTTCCAGATTTATCGGATCAGGATCTCAAACGAGAAGTCATCGACGCCAAGAATGCGCTTGAGGACATAACTGGAGGCCGCGTCGACCATTTCTCCTGCCCCGGAGGCCAGTATGACGAGCGAGTGCTCAGGCTGGCAAAAGAAGGTGGTTACAAAAGTGTTGCCAATAGCGAGATACGCGCGAATGGAAAACAGACTAACCTTTACTCTCTGGGCCGGGTTGCCGTAATGCGCGGAGTTTCCATTGAAACCTTCAGTTCGATTTGCGACGGCACGCTTCTCGTCAAAATGCGCATGCGAGACCAGGTAAATCGAACTGCGAAGCGCGTCCTTGGCAATGCGATGTATGACAGGATGCGAGCCCTCTTACTCGGCTCTAACCAGAACTGAGTTCGGCGTTACTAAAGAACACTCACCGATCACTCACGTTCGTGAGCGCGAATCCTAAGGCTAATTCCCTTCAGTTATCTGGGCCTGAATCACCTGCGTCGCTACAGTCTGCGTAGGGCTAGACCCGTCCTAATAAAAACTTGAGGGGTGTGAAGTGTCACCCAAGAAGCCAGGCTTGACTGCAGTCCGCCTATTCCTCCACGTGGCGAGTGCGCGCCTGGCAGCGGTGTGTCTGCTGCTGTCAGCCATTGCCGTAACCAGCGCATGCAACAATGCGCTTGAAGGATTTTCACCGAGCAGTCAGATGGCGAGCAGGACACGCGAATCCAAGCGTGGTTTTACACGAATCGCAATTTCCCCAACGCTTCCGAGTGCTGTCCAGGGAACTGCGTATAACGCAGTGATGTCAGTTCAAGGTGGCAGTTCTCCGTACCAGTTTTCTGTTCGATCCGGGTCATTGCCGACTGGACTCAGTCTGAACGCAACAACAGGCAGCATCAGCGGAAAACCCAGTGTGGCAGGATCATTCGACTTCACGATAGGCGTGGTGGATAGCTCCAAGGATGCACGCGGAGCACAAAGTTTCAGTGTGGCGGTTTCTAAAGCTACGACAACATCGGGCGTGAAGATTGCAATCTCGCCAACAGCCAGTAGCATGAACTCGGGGGCGAGACTCCAGTTTACGGCCTTCATCTCGAATACCAGCAATACGGCCGTGAAGTGGTCTGCAAGCGCAGGCACAATCTCGACGGTTGGCTTGTATACAGCTCCAACGGTTGCAAGCAGCAAGCAGGTCACAGTTACCGCGACCAGCAGCGCTGATCCTAAGGCTCTTGCAACTGCATCCGTAAATGTTGCGGCAAGCACCGTGGGAACGACGTTGACGATCGCTACCACCAGCGTTCCTGATGCAACTGTGGGCAGCTCCTATTCAGCTTCGCTGTCAGCGAGTGGCGGGCAAGCACCTTATCAATGGAATGTCTCTGCTGGCAGCCTTCCAAGCGGTGTTTCTTTAGACTCAAACACCGGAACATTTTCAGGAACCCCCATTGCAGAGGGCACTTTTAACTTCGTCACGCAAGTGACCGATTCTTCGAGCGCCCAAGCCAGCCAGGCATTTTCAATGACGGTGTCGTCAGCCGCTTCGGGAGCAGGCTTTGACGGCCCAGCGGAGTTGCCTCGTATCTATGTCAGCAGCGCGATGAGCGATACGCCAGCACCCGGCAATATCATCACGGTGAATGCAGGTGGCGATCTGCAAGGCGCTCTCGATCATGCGGCCTGCGGAGACACGATCACGCTTCAGGCTGGAGCCACATTCAGTGGCGTGTTTATGTTGCCGGCGAAAGCCTGCGACGACAATCACTGGATCGTGGTTCGCACGAGCGCATCCGACAGCAGCTTGCCGTCCGAAGGTACGCGAATCAATCCTTGTTATGCCGGTGTCAGCTCACTTCCGAACCGGCCTGCATTCAGTTGCCCAAGCTCACAAAACGTAATGGCAAAGATTGTTTATCCTCAAGGCAGTGGGTCAGGCCCGTTGTTTTTAGCTGGTGGAGCAAACCACTATCGTCTCGTTGGCTTGGAAGTTACGCGTGTGGCCGGTACTGGCAATATCACGCATTTATTGTCTGTGAAGAAAGATGGAGCGGCTGATCACATCATCGTCGATCGCGTTTGGATGCACGGAACCGCTCGAGATGAAACGAAGGATGGTGTGCATCTTAGCAATGTAACCTTCGCGGCCGTGATCGATTCCTATTTCAACGATTTCCATTGCATCTCGCAAACTGGCTCCTGCACGGACGCGCAGACCGTCAACGGTGGGACCGGAAGTTTGCCTGCTGGTCCCTTCAAGATCGTAAATAATTTTCTCGAAGCTTCGGGAGAAGGAATTTTGATGGGTGGTGGGCCTGCTGCAACCACGCCTGCGGACATCGAAATACGACGGAATCATTTCTACAAACCGATGCAATGGATGCCTGGTTACTCAGGTTTCATTGGAGCCGCCAATGGCAATCCATTTATCGTCAAAAATCACCTTGAGCTCAAGAATGCGCAGCGTGTCTTGGTGGAGGGCAACATCATGGAAAACACCTGGGGTGGCTTCAGCCAGTCTGGGTATTCCATCCTGCTGACCCCCAAAAACCAGCACATGAACGACACGAACGTCTGTCCGATTTGCCAAGTTACAGACGTGACCATCCGCCTAAATACGCTTAGCCACGCAGCAAGCGGTATTCAGATAGCGACCGGAATTTCCGGCGATGGGGCCAACGGCGGGATGGCGCTAGCTGGAGCTCGGTTCAGCATTCACGACATCACAATTGATGACATTCGCGCTCAGTATTTCAAAGGGAATGGAACACTTTTCCAGGTCTCAAACTCGTGGACAGCGAATGTTCTCAACAGTATTTCAATCAGTCACATCTCTGGATTCACGGATAGTAAAGGGCACCTCCTCTCGGTTGGAAACTCCATCTCCAATCCGAGCATGTGGGGATTTTCTTTTGTAAACAACATCGTGTTGGCTGGAGCATATCCAGTTTGGTCTACGGGTGGCGGAGACATGAATTGCGCTGCTTCTGACATTCCGACCTCCGTACTCCAAGCGTGCTTCAGTTCCTATTCGTTCGCAAACAATGCCATCGTTGCAGCAACAAGTGCGTTCTCCGCATCCCGGTGGCCTGCGTCAAATTATTTTGTGGCCGATCCATCGGCGATCTTCGTGAATTACTCTAGCGGCGATTACAGGTTATCCTCTGCTTCCCTGCAGAGCGCTGCGACCACAGACGGCAAGATGATCGGCGCTGATATAGACGCCATCAAGACAGCCATAAGCGGCGTGTACTGAGCTCAGTACGTAGCATTTCAGTGAACCAGTACGACCCCTTCTAACTGACCGCTGTCGTGTGAACACCGAAACTCGGCTGTTTCCTCGGTGTTATCATTTAATGAACTGAGCCTTTTGCCTACTTCGAGTTCTCGCGTGTTGCGCTTTACCGCACTGTGCCGCACCGCACAAAGGAAAACATGTTCCTTCGACTATTTTCTTGTTTCCGGTTTCCAGCTTTCCTACTGATCTGCGCCCTCCCGGTATCTGCATGTGGTCAAACTTCGACACGTTCCGGCAATTTTGATGGTCCCGCCGAACTACCACGCATCTACGTTAAAAGTTCGCTTGCAGATACCCCTGCTCCTGGACGAGCGAGGACATTAAAAGAAGGCGATAACCTGCAAGAAGCGCTAGATAGCGCCAAATGCGGCGATACTCTAAAGCTTCAAGCAGGCGCAACGTTCACGGGAATGTTCCGCGTCCCGAACAAGCCGTGTGATGACGGCCATTGGATCATTGTGCGCACCAGCGCTGCCGACACAGATCTTCCTCCTGAAGGAACTCGTTTGACACCATGTTATGGAGGAGTGGCTTCTCTTCCAGGCCGACCAGAATACCCTTGCGATAAACCGCGGAACGTTCTTGCCAAGATTGCATTTGACGGGAAGCAAGACTCCGGACCGCTGATTCTGCAGGCGGGTGCCAACCACTATCGCTTCATGGGATTGGAGATAACTCGCGCGAATACGGACGCTCACATGCGGAATCTTATACAACCAGGGAAAGAAGGCAACGTCCACCACATCATCTTTGATCGCATCTGGGCTCATGGGATGGCAAACGACGAGACAAAGGCGGGAATTCATCTCAGTAATACTAACTACATGGCCGTCGTAGATTCATATTTTAACGACTTCAAATGCATCGCAAAAAAAGGAAGTTGTACGGATGCGCAGGCGATCAATGGCGGAGGTGGCGATATTGCAGGGGGTCCTTACAAGATCGTCAACAACTTCTTAGAAGCTTCGGGCCAAAGCATTTTGTTCGGTGGGGCTCCCGCAACCACGACGCCGACAGACATTGAGATCAAACGGAACCACCTTTTTAAACCGCTCAATTGGAAGCCTGATAATCCAGACTTCATAGGTAGCGCGAATGGTGATCCGTTCATTGTGAAGAACAATTTCGAACTGAAGAACGCGGAGCGGGTCTTGTTCGAGGGAAATATTCTGGAGAATTCTTGGGGTGGTTTCAGTCAAAAAGGTTTTTCAATCCTTTTGACTCCCAAAAACCAGGCCCCCGGCGTTTGTCCGATCTGTAAGGTCAATGACGTGACGATACGATTTAACCGGGTGATCAGGGTCGGCGGGGTGCTGCAGATTGCAAATGCGCTGGGCGGACATAATGAAGATCGACTGATCTCAGCTGGAGGCGGCAGATACAGCATCCACGATTTGGTGGCTGAAGAAATCCACCAGCAGGATTTCAAAGGACCGGGATCATTCGCTCAGATCGCTTCGAAGGTTCCGCCTCTGCACGATGTGTGGATCATGAACACAACTGCCTTCCCGCCGGGGCTGCTCTTCACCATTTTCAATCCAAGTGATATGCCGAAGATGGAAGGAATTAGGATTGAAAATAACATTTTCGGGGTTGGTGAACGCCAAGTAGCCGGAACTGGTGGTGGTCCGGCAAACTGCGCCTTTCAGGCTGGAAAAGCAGGGCCAGAGCACGTTTTCAAGAATTGTTTTGCAGGAGACGCGTTCAAAAACAACATGATTGTTGGAGGAAAGGGCCAATGGCCGGCGGGCAACACAGCCGTCAACGATGAGGGTGCCGCCGGGTTTCGTAATTTCAGTAAGGGTGACTTTCGGCTTTGTCGGACCGCGGGCGGTGGCTGCTCAAAGGCTTCTCCAGCCATCAAAGCGACTCGCGATGGAAAAGATATCGGTGCAGACCTCGATGCAATTGAAAAAGCCTTGGAGGGTGTTCGATAAAGCACTTTGAGGAACTTGCTGATTACGACTTCCGAATGCCCATACGTCCCAAGTCAGCAGTTTTCGCAAGCGGAGTGCTTGATTTAAGCCACAGTTTGAAATCGTAGTACTTGGGATAAAGAGCACGCATGAGGCGGATCGATATCGATGGCGATCGTTGCTCAACAGGCGTGACCGGCGTATAACCTGTTTCGATCAATAAATCGCTGATAGCGCTTTCGAGTGTTTGGATTTCATTCGCCTTCAATACCGCCTTCCAGCGGCCTACCGGATTTTTCTCTTGCCCATCGCCACGGAATGACGAATTCGGATCTTGGACAGAGCCGAGTGCAACCGACTGAATTCGGTCATAGTCCAAATCCTGCTCGATGAATGATCCCAGGCGTGCAAGAAAATCGCGAGGATTCTGAACCAAATCTTCATATCGGACTTCGAGGTAGTCCGATCCCATCGCTCGACCATAGCGCCGACCCTTGCTGACGATCCATCTCCAGAAGATTCCCGCGAGCACCAGACTTTTTTTTCGGTCCCAAGGAAAGGGTCGGATCCAACCGATCTTATTGAGCGAAACGGCCACATCACGGCCATCGCGAATGATGTGTACGATTAGGGCATCGGGAACCAATCTCTTGACTAGTGGAAGATAGAGCAGATGAAGGGGAGTTGATTCAGCCCAACGTCTCATGCCCTGTTTGCGAGCAATGGTCTCCATCAAAATGCGAAGAAAGTCGCCGGGATTGCGACACTCTTCAAGAATACGGGGCTCGATCTCTTCTCTCGTCAGACCTGAGCGCTCGAAGAGCTTGCTACTCAGCCAGGCATCGAGCATCGCGCGTCGGTTTTCACGAATGGCAAGGTCGCCAAATCGGAGTCCAATGAGATTGAACGCATTGCTCTCAGCATGGTAGACCGCGAAATCTCCAGCGGATAAGAGGGTGTGGTAAAGGAACTTCGTTCCAGATCGGCCACAACCAAGAACAAAAACGGGTGCCCGGCTGCGCATCGAGTTCGTGTCGGATGAATGATGACTGGATTCGACAGGTCCGATTTGCGATGTGATCGACATCAGATGTAAATGCGCCAGAGCGTCTTACTGTGTAGCCCCTTCTAACTCAAGCGCTGACAAGTTTGCCATGCGGCCCACAGGAGTCTCGGTCTTGAGCCATAGCTTCGTATTGAGGAACATCGGATAAACAGAACGCATCACACGACTACTTGAAACCCGAGCCCGATCTTCCTCCGCCGTCGTGAGCGGGTAACCTAACTCGGCGAGATATGAGCCAATAGCGGCCTCGAGCGCAACGATGTCCTCCGCTGATAAACGCTCCTTCCAACGGTTCACTGGTTTAACCTTCTCCTGAGACGCTTCCTCGCGGAACGATGAATTCGTCTCTCGCAGACGACCCAGGGAGGCAGTTCGAATCCTCTCATAGTCGAGCTCGTGATCGAGAAAGCGTCCAAGTGATGAAAGCGTTTCTTTAGGTTTGTTCACGAGATCTTCGTAGCGAACTTCAAAGTAATCTTCGGGAATCTCAGTCCCGTATTCTCTACCCTTACGCACCATCCACTCCCAATACATTGCAGTGGCGAGCAAACTACGAGTCTGGCTTCGGTCCCATGGAAGAGGTGCAAAACCGCCCATTTTCTTGAGAGAAAGAGCAATATCCCGCCCGTCGCGTATGATATGAACGAACAAAGCATCTGGGATATCGCGCTTGATCTTTGAAACGTAGAGAACGTTGTCGGGATCGTACACAGCCCAGCGCTGAGCCCCCTGCTTTTTGGCAACATCGTCCATGGTCAAGCGCATGAAATCGCCGCCTGTTCGGCAGCTATCCATGAGCTTCTGACCGTGATCCGCGGGATCCAACCCAGAACGACGAAATCCCTTGCTCCGCAGCCAGGTATCAACCATCTGTTTGCGGTTGGCCGCGTCAGAGAGGTCACCGAAGCGAGGGATCAGCATTTTGTAAATGGGCAAATACCCTCTGTAGATGGCAAAACCGCCAGCGGACAACAAATTGTCGTACAACAGGTTAGTACCGGAGCGATGGCATCCCATCACGAAGACTGGCCGAGCACTTCGGGAGCCCTGTTTCGAAACTTGAGTTTGTTCGGAATTAGTCACAGATCTCGGTAGGCGGTTCACGTCAAGTATATCATTCAGTGAATGGGATCTAGCCGTGACGGAAGTAACGAAGTATATTATTTTCATGCGTTTACATGGTTGGACAAACCTTTTCAGTCATTGAAACGTCTGCTTCGGCACGTTAGGATGAAGCGGCCAGTTCCGGTAGGCTCGGAGGTACAGGGTGGAAGCCCGGGTCTTCCCAACCGCACATAACAAAATTCGATAGCAGGACCAAGTGCGAACTCCGGCGGCGGGAGTGCGAACGACAGAACGAGCTGTCAAAGGGGACTTTAAGCAAACCAGATGGCGATTCTCTACATACTTGGCGCGCGGCAGCGCAAGCTGATTTTTAAGCACGAACAAGAACAAAACCTGTACGAAGCCGCGCTGATCCTCGAAGTCGATACGGAAACGCGCCAGGTACGAACATGCGTGGAATACAAGAGTCCGTTGGAAGCGTGCTCCGGACCAAACGCGTCCATGGTCTTCAAGAGTGCCACCATGGTTGGCGACATCCTTTATAGCTGTACGTCCACTGAAGTAATCATTTTCAAGTTGCCAACTTTTGAAAAAATCGGCTACATCACCCTGCCGCAGTTCAACGATGTGCATCATGTCACGCCCGTTTCTGACGGCAGCCTCGTTGTGGTGAGCACAGGCTTGGACATGGTGTTCAAAATCGGTCGAGATGGAGCCATTTTGGAAGAGTGGACGGTACTCGAAAAACCCATCTGGTCGCGTTTTTCGAGAGAAGTTGATTATCGAAAAGTTGAAACGACAAAACCTCACGAGTCGCATCCAAATTTCGCATTCGAATTGGAAAAGGAAATCTGGGCAACCAGATTTCGGCAGCGGGATGCGATTTGTCTGACGAAACCTGGAGGGCGGATTGACATTGCGGTCCAAACTCCTCACGACGGTCTCATTCACGGAGAGCGCATCTATTTCACGACGGTCGATGGAAGAGTTGTAATCGTCAATCGGCAGACGCTTAAGGTCCAGCGCGTGGTTGATTTGAATGAGCCTGACAATGAAAAGAAAGTTTTGCTCGGTTGGTGCCGCGGATTGTTGCCCGCCGACCAAGAACGAATGTGGGTCGCTTTCACACGAGTTCGCAAAACGAAATTTGTCGAGAACGTCTTGTGGGTGCGAAGTTTCGTGAAAGATGGCGTGCAGGATAAGCCCACGCACATCGCTCTCTATGATCTTGAGCAACAGAAACGACTGGACGAACTGGATCTGGAACCCTACGGGATGAACATCATCTTCAGTATTTTCCCCGCAATGCGATCGGGCTCGACAACGAAAACAGCGGACACCTACGACGAAAAAAGCTCGCGCGTTCTGCGCGTATAGCGTGACATCGAGCAATGGCTGAAATTAATATTCCGATGGAAGTTCGTCGCGGATCATGATGCAGAGTTGAGCTCATAGTTCTGGTTGTTTCGCGTCCCTTGTAGCCAAGCAGCCAGTCGCTGTTTTTGGCTGAACATCTTCTTGGCTTCACCGCGGAGAGTTCCGAGGAATTTATATCGCGACTTCGTAAACCATGGCACGCGATGAACAACACAACCGTACTTCTCCTTGTACGAACCTTCGCCACCCCAATCGTATATACGCACGCCTTTAGCCCTCCAATATCGCATCGCGTACCAGTGGATTGCTTCGTTCGGTCGAAGATTTTGTCCCCACCGGTAGCTCGCATTCCCCCAGAATTCAGCGATTTGGTTATATCCGGGGAAAATTCCGGTGGCCACGCACTTCCCTTCTGAATCTCGAGCTCGCAGTAAGAGAATCCGTCCGGTCGGAACCAAATTGCGGATCAGCGCGCGTACCCGTTCGACGTCATAGGTGGGAACGAGCTCCTGTTTTGCGAAAACGTCTTTTAGTTGACTGTAATATTCATCAGCGAAACCGGCATCATTCGCTTCTTCGATTCTAAGCCCGCTTTTTTCCGCTTTGCGGATACAGCGACGACACGCACTGTCCATGCGGTTGAAAAGTTCTTCCTCAGTGAGTGTGAGATCGGTGCGATACGAGGTGTAGTGCTCACAATTAAACCCGAGAGACTGACCGTCTTCCGGCTGAAAATATGGATCGGAAACTTCCATATGCAGGCACTTGAGCGACTCCCATGCAAACGATTCCAAGGCAGCCAGCGCCGCCGCGCGATCCACTCCAGGGTGAAGATTGAAACCCATGTATGGAGTAGTCCAACCGGGGAACGACCCGCCCAGAATCTTGATGCCAAATTTTCGAACTGTCAGGGCGGTGAAGTATCCGAGCGTCTTCCCAGAGTCGGAAAGTTCGACTATGACGGGCGTTGCGCGTTGTGTCTCACTTACAAATCGAACCCACTCTCGCGTTTGAAAAACAGTGCGGTCTGCAAACGCATCAAGCGCTTCCCAGTTCACGGTTTTTGGGTCGAGCAGCTTACATTTCATTAGGAATTCTCTGCGGTTGGCGAATATCGATCTACGGTGTCGAGCTATTTATCGATCAAGATGGCAGAATAGTCCACCATCCAGCGGGACAATGGGGTATTCACCTTAGCCCACTGCTTCAGCGGATAAAACATCCGATAAATCGATCGGAATCCGAATAGGCTGACACTCGTGTTGGTGTGTTCGGTCGACAATTGGTAGTCAAGTTCATTCATGTACTTTCCGACCAGTGCTTCAAACTGCTTTAGTTGATCGGGTGGGAACTTCGTCCTCCAACGCCCGACCGGCATGAACTCGCCTTTACCGAGATCCTCCTTGAACGACGTCAACGGATTTTTTACCGAGCCGACTTTGGAGTTCTGGATCCGATCGTAATCGAGATCGTGATCAAGAAACTCTCCCAAGTCGTTGAGTGCCTTGGGCTGGTCGTTCACCAGCGACTCGTATCGAACTTCCTGGTAACGTCTTGGCCCGAGCACAGCGCCGTATCTCCGCGCCAGACGCACGATCCATTCCCAGTACACGCCTGCCGCCAACAAACTCCTGGAGCGATCCCAAGGGAGCGGCCGCGTCCAGCCGCGTTTGTCGAGTGATAAGACAACGTCACGGGGATCGCGAATGATGTGCACAAATTTAGCAGCGGGGAAATCGTGAGCTATGCGAAGCATGTGAGGCACGTTGGTAGGCGTGGAATCGACCCATCGTCCAACATTTTGCTTCTGCGCCACCGCTTCCATGATAATCCGCAAAAAGTCACTCGCACCCTGGCAGCGAGACGCGATCTCTCTTTCAATCTCTTCCGCTTTCAAACCCGAGACGTCGAAAGCTTTACTCGCCAACCAATTCTTGGTAGCCGCCTCGCGCTTGGCAGCTCTGCCTAGATCACCATAGATTGGCTCCAGCACGTCGAAGACGTTCATTTGCGTGTGGAATTCGGCAAACCCTCCCGCTGACAGGAGGAGATGGTAGAGAAAACTGGTACCCGAACGTGGGCAGCCTACAATAAATATCGGGCTGTCTAGGCTGTGCCCGTCTGCTCCCAGTCTTTGTTGCTCTCGGTGGTCGATAGCTGAATTCAAAGATTTGTTGCCGCTTGATGACCTGACGTTCATATCCAGCATACCAGAGCCGTGAGCCGCTTCACGCCCGTAATTACCTTAGTTATCAATGGAATAGGACGTACGAAGCATCGACGATAGAGAGACACCTAGGCTTCCACGCCGACATGAAAACTCGCAGTTACTTCCGAGTATCGATCAACTTTATATAGGGGAGTCAAACCTTAGCCTGGAAGGCGGCGGTGCACTAAACTGAAATGACCCCCCGCACGGGGTATAGGGGCAAAGTGGCGCAGAAACGGCGAAATCTCATAGCCAAGCTGAGGAGAATGAGTGTCCACGAGATTGGCACTCGCTTAAACCAGGAGTTCCGGAAACGAGCGGACCTGGCAATGTACCGCGCTGGAGTCAATCCCGTTGGTTCTAGCGTCGGCTCAAGCCCCAAAAAAGGAGAGTTCTTTTTCAAACAGGACGAAATCGGTGAACGGGTCCGCATTCTGGGAAAACGGATGCCGGAGCGTACCGCGTCCGTGCTGCAGGAAGCCGATGAGATTTGTGAACACCGTTTTCGCCTGCTCGGTTACGAGCCCGTTGACTATGGCAAAGAGATCGACTGGCATCTGGATGCAGTGCACGGCAAACGGACGACGCTAGAGCCTTGGTACACAATTCCCTTCCTAGATTTTGATGTCGCTGGAGATCACAAGATTACGTGGGAACTCAATCGACACCAACATCTTGTTACCCTCGCCAAGGCTTGGGCCATCACACGCAACGAGCGTTACACGCGTGAAATTGTGGCGCAATGGTATGACTGGCAGCTGAAAAATCCCTATCCGTTGGGGATCAATTGGGCGAGCAGTCTCGAAGTCGCCTTTCGGAGCATATCCTGGCTCTGGACGAAGTTCCTTATCTCCGACTGCGCCGCGATACCGCCGCAGTTTCAGACAGACTTGCTCCAAGCTCTAGCGAAGAACGGTCGCTACATTGAATGTTTTTTGTCCACCTACTTCTCGCCGAACACACACTTGATCGGCGAGGCTGCTGCGCTTTATTTCATCGGTCAACTGTGTCCTGAGATTCGGTTAGCATCACGCTGGCAGCGAAAAGGTTGGCGGATTTTGCAGCAGGAAATGATCAGGCAGGTCCGGGCGGATGGAGTCTACTTCGAACAAGCGCTTCACTACCACGTCTACGCTTTAGATTTTTTTCTTCACGTACGCGAATTGCGGGCGCGGAACAAACTCGAGATTCCAGAATCGTTTGATAATTCACTGAAGCAAATGCTGCACGTAGTGGCATCTCTATCACAAACAGGCATCCCATTTGGGTTCGGAGATGACGACGGTGGTCGGGTGTTTGATCCTCAGCGAAATCGCTCTGTGCACATGAGCGATCCCATTGTTCTGGGCGCACTGATTTTTCGCGAGAACCACATCTCCCGTGGAGCCTCTCTGACGGAAGAAGCCGTGTGGCTGTTTGGTGAGAAGTCGCGCGTGCTAGATGATAAAAACGCTCCCACTTATGAGGTCCGATCTGAAGCCTTCCCTGAAGGCGGCCTTTACCTGATGGCTGATCCCGAGCAACAGGCATTGATGTTGATTGATGCGGGTCCTCAAGGTACGGGCCGCAGTGGACACGGGCACGCAGACGCCTTGAGCATACAACTTAGCTCGCATGACCAATCCTGGCTTACGGATCCAGGCACCTGTTGCTATATTTCATCTGATGGGACACGTGCTGCATTCCGCGGAACGGCTGCTCACAATACGATTCGGGTTGATGAGCAGGATCAAGCATGCGCTGATGGGCCATTCGGATGGAACAACATCCCGGCCGTAAGAGTACATCGGTGGGTGCAGGGCAAGACCTTCGACTTTTTCGCTGGGAGCCATGATGGGTATATGCGGCTTAGCGATCCTGTCAGACACCACCGGATTGTGTTCCACCCACATGGTGGGCCTTGGCTCGTGCGCGATGTGCTTGAGGGAAGTCGCGAGCATAACGTGGAGCTGTCATGGCATTTTGCGGCGGATGTGGACGTAAACCCGATTGCGGGCGGTCACGAGGCGATGCCCCGCTGCGAGGATGGCGCCACCCTATCCGGAGTTGCGGTTTCTGTGCTGTCTGCTGCCGAGGGATCAGGTGAAGACAAACTCGAAACATCATCCCTTTCGCCGGCTTACGGAAATCATGTTCCCGCAAAAGTTGTCCGACGCAGAATGCGGGCTCGATTACCCATTGAGATAGCTTCTGTGATCTCCCCGAAAGAAGTTCGCGAGGCAGAAGCGTTCAGCTCGCTTGGAAACGACACCGATTCAATGCGGGCTTATCAATACGTGTTCGGCAACATGACGCATCTCTTCTTTTTCGCCAGACCCGACGCAAAGTGGTCCTACGGTCCATGGTCAAGCGACGCTGCAGTTCTTTATTGCCGGCAACTGGAAGGACGAATTGCGCATCTCGTCTGTATCGCGGGCAGTTTTGTTAGCTATGCAGGCCGCGATCTCCTTCGGAATGTCGGGCCATTGGCTCGATTCGAATGGCGTAGACGGGGAGACGCTGGCGAAACGTACGTTGCCAATGAGCTGCCCGTCGAACACTCTCTAGATCGTGAAATCGAATTAGATTCCGTTTTCTGATTGTTTTGGACTGATATCGATGTGTGGAATAGCAGGTATTCTGGAATTCGGCGACGGCAACAGAGCGAACGCGAGTGCGCTTCAGCAGATGTGCCGAGTGATGGCACACCGTGGCCCCGATGACCAAGGCGTTTACACGCAAGGTCCGATCGGCATTGGCATGCGTCGCCTTGCTATTGTTGATTTGGCAACAGGCAATCAGCCAATCAGCAACGAAGATGGCTCCATTTGGATCGTCTTTAATGGCGAAATCTATAACCACTCGGAACTGCGCGGGAGACTCATCGCGAAAGGCCATTCGTATCGAAGCCATGGCGATACTGAGACGATTGTTCATCTGTACGAAGAGTATGGGCCGGATTGCGTTCAACATCTGCGCGGCATGTTTGCGTTCGCGATATGGGATTCCCGCAACAAAAAATTGTTCATCGCACGTGATCGATTGGGGATCAAGCCGCTCTATTATCAGTTAGCCACAGATCGAATCGTATTCGGGTCCGAAATCAAAGTGGTGCTCCAGCACCCAGGTACACGCGCCGAATTTCGAAAGGACTCGCTTCCGGAGTTCCTCGCATTCGGATACCTTTCGGGTGAACAAACCTTTTACAAGGACATCGAGAAGCTCATGCCCGGACATTGGATGGAAGTGTCCGAGCATGGCGATGTCCGCATTCAGAAGTATTGGGATCTGGACTTCTCCGCTGAACAGAAACCTTTATCAGAAGCGCAGTACGTCGGCGGTTATCGGGAACTGCTGGAAGGCGCGGTCGAGAGTCATTTGATGAGCGACGTGCCACTCGGGGTATTTTTGAGTGGAGGAGTTGATTCAAGTGCAGTGGCAGCGTTGATGGCGAAAATCCGCCGCGATCCGATCGAAACCTTTTCCGTCGGATATGCGGAGCAAAGCTACAGCGAATTGCCATATGCCCGAATCGTCGCAGACCACATCCATTCTTTGCATCATGAGGTAAAGATCAGCAAACAGGATTTTTTTGATGCCTTGCCCATGCTGATCTGGCATGAAGACGAACCAATCGTCTGGCCATCCAGTATCGCGTTGTATTTCGTAGCTCGACTGGCACGTGAGCGGGTGACCGTGGTGCTTACCGGCGAGGGTAGCGATGAAACCCTTGCTGGATATTCCCGTTACGCATTCACGGTCAAGAATGTGGCGTTTGACCGGATGTATCGGGCACTGACGCCGAGCGCGATCCGTCGGGGTATCAGGGAAAACATCGCAGAATCGAAACTGATCCATGCTGCGCTACGGAGAAAGCTGAGCCACACTTTCCTAGGCCGAGATGGAGAATCGTGGTCTTCCTTTTATTTCGACAACTTCTTCTCAGCTTTTGGGCCCTCAGATCAAGATGAGCTTTTGTCATCAGAAACAAAAGCGATGCTGGCCGGCACTTCGGCCTACAAGAATGTTCTGGATTACTGGGACCATTCGAGCGGAGACCTTCTGCAAAGATTGCTCTATACAGATATCAAAACGTATCTTGTCGAGCTGCTCATGAAGCAGGACAACATGAGTATGGCTGCTTCCATTGAGAGTCGTGTTCCCTTTCTCGATCATGTTCTGGTCGAATATGCCACGCGAATACCGAGAAACATTCAGATCAAGGGATTATCCGGCAAAAACATATTGAAGAAAGCGATGGAGGACCTGCTACCCCATTCGATTCTGTACCGCCCGAAGCTGGGATTCCCGACTCCGTGGAGTGGATGGCTTGCTGGCTCCCAACTGGAATCAATTCAGAGCCTTCTGCTTGAGCCGAGAAGTCTCGAACGAGGTTACTTCAATCGGAGCGCCATTGAACGCCTCTTCAATGAGCACCGAAACAACTATCGCGACCACTATGATCGAATCTGGCGACTGCTCAACCTGGAACTGTGGCATCGGGTCTGCCTCGAAGGCGATCCGCATGACACGATCACGCGCGAACCCGAAACCCGGATGGCGACAGCTTAGAGTCGTTCAAATGCGATCGGATTGGACCTCACCAACCTTATCGAAATCCGGCTAGTTGCTCAGCGAACGGTAAACTTTCAGCCAAGCCGTGCGCACGTGTTCCCAGCGGAACGTCTTAGACTTCTCATAGGCATTGCTTGCAATTTTCTCTGCGAGATCCTGGTTCTGCAACAGACGGATTACATTGTTAGCCAAAGCGTTTGCGTCTCCTACTGGTGAAAGCAGCCCAGTTTGACCATCTTCAACCAAGTAAGGCATGCACTCTGGCGATGTAGTAGCCACTGGCGTGCCGGCTGCGAAGGCCTCCATGACCGATACGGGCATGTTGTCTAAACGTGACGCGTTTATGAAGATATCCGCGCGATCGTACACGCCGCCGATTTCATTACGGTTCGCAACCCCCCGGAAATGTACACCGGGTACGTTCAGTTCGCGAACTACGGAGCGAATCTCTTCCTCAGAAGGGCCCTTGCCAACGAGATCTAATCTTGCCTCTGGAAATTCTCGGACGATACTCGCGAATGCGCGAACAACCACATCGACGCAGTAGTACGGATGGAACCCTCGGGTACATACAAGGTGTGGTCGGAATGGTTGGCGCTTGCGATAGCGGATTTGGCTTAGATCGACAACGTTGGGTACTGCCTCTGCAGGCAGATTAAACTCCCCAAACACGTCCACCAGATACTGTGATGGCACGACAACGCGGTCAACTTTACGAAGCACAATTCGAGCAGCGCCGGACTTGCGCAGATGATCGCGAGCTTCGCCGCTATGATAATGAATCAGTGTTTTAGCACCGCGCATGCGCGCAATCAGCCATGCAGGAGTCGGTGCGATCAGAAAAGACCAGTAACTCGCGGAAAATACGTGCGCGACATCGGCATTCTTTAGTCCACGCCAGAGATTTAACAAGTACAGAGGCTCGCGAACGATAGTCCTGAGTCCTGGAACTTCCGCTATCCAACGGATCGCGCTTGGGAACAATGGGTCGATCGGAATCAGACTGACATCCACGTCAGGGTCATTCTGCCAATTTCGAAGGAGCAGGTCGGCCTGAACAGATTGCCCGCCGACATACCGCAGAGAAGCTGCAACCAACCGGACCCGCATTGGCGAAATCCCTGGCTCTGAATGGACCGCCACGGATGACCGCGGCTGCCACTGTTTTCGTGCCAGCAGTTCATGGTAGATCTCCTCATGACGTTGTCGCATCCGGTCGAGAGTGAAATTGTTGCTCGTGAACTTTTTAGAGTTGGCCGCACAGATCTCGCGATAGTTTTGGTCTTTCGCTAAACGCACGATTGCAGAAGCTAGTGCCCCAGCATCATTCGCGGGTACAAGTAAACCTCGTTCGCCGTTCACAAGCTCCGGATTGCCTCCCACATCGGTAGCAACAACAGGAACTCCTGCGGCCATCGATTCCAAGATCGAATTGGACAAACTTTCCGACTGAGACGGGAGCACGCTGAGATCCAGAGATGCGAGGACAGCAGGAACATCACGACAATCACCAAGAAAACGAACAAATTGATGAATGCCCAGCTGTTCCGCTGTACTTTCCAGTTCCGGGCGCAATGGCCCGTCTCCCGCGAGTACGAATTCAATATTTTTCAACGTTTGATGAACTCTAGCGGCAGCCTCAAGAAAAAGACTGTGCCTTTTGGCAGGCGTGTTCATCCGTGCAATCATCCCAACGCGGATAACGCCGGGTAACTTCGGCAGCAGTGGTTCTCGTGGAACAAAAAAAGCGGGGTCCAGCCCATTGCCGATTACGAATAAAGACCGTTCGCGGATGCCTGTTTCGGCTAAGCGCTCAGCAGCAGCCCTGGAATTACATATAACCGCATCGCATAAACGAAATATGTCCGCTTGCGTGCGAAATTGCATAGGGGTGAGGAGATCGCCCAGCTGGCGCTGACTGCCAATAGCAACTGGAATACCAGCAAGACGAGCCGCGGGAATAAGCGTCAAGTTGGTATAGAAATCAAAAGCGTGAGCAATGTCGACATCATTTCGGCGCAAATGGCGCGAAAGGCGCGCCCGAGTTGCTAAAGATTTCCACCCGTAGAGACTGCCCCCCAAGCCGAACTCAGGCATGCGGGGTAAGAGATCTACCGATGGCCCTTTCCGCATGATGCAGGCGGTAAGCGGGCGGAATTTATGAGAGTCCAGGCTTTTTGCGAGAGCAATGAACTGACGCTCACTCCCGCCGGTTTCCAGACTATTGGTCATCAGGAAAACCGTGGGAAGGCTTCGTGGCTTGGAGAAGGACTGGCTATCTTCGCCAGCTGCAACTCCATTCATTGGGGAGCCTCGCTGACAGCATAGGCCTGATCGAATTGTCTGCCAGCGTGGAGATTTTCCAAGTAATTTCTATGCCACAGCTCAAACATCAGGAGTCGCCAGATTCGGCCTGAGTGGATCCGCCTTCCCTCCATATGTTCATCCAGAAGTTTTTGGACGGAAGCCGTATTGAAGTATCCACGATGCGCAGTTCTGGGCTCCATAAGAACCGTCTGCACAAGATCTCTTAATTCATTTTTGATCCAATGCACCAGAGGCAATGCAAAGCCCTGCTTTGGGCGGTCGAGAACATCCCGCGGAACACCGACACGCTCGGCCAGCTTGCGAAAGATGTATTTTTGCTGGGTGCCCCTCATTTTCCAATGAGCTGGAAGCGCTGTTACCCACTCTACGAATTCATGGTCGAGCAACGGCACACGTGCTTCGAGCGACGTAAGCATGCTCATGCGGTCAACCTTAGTGAGAATGTCTCCCGGCAAGTAAGTCTTGGTGTCGAGATAAAGTACCTGGCTGATCGGATCCTGTGCGGGCGCGTGCTTCAGGATCTCGCGCATTTCGCCCAGCGGGCCAAATCCACCAGCCGCTTTGTGTCTGAACTCGTCGGAAAGTAACCCCATGTCCCGCTCGAAGGCTTGTAGAGAAATGCTCTCAAGGTACCGCTCCTGCCACGGGAGCGCGACACTGTATGCCAGCTTGCGTCCCGGCAAGCTGTAAGGCAAGCGAGCATGGATTTGATTCCGATAAAAACGTCCAGCCCAATCCGGCAACCATCTGAGCGCGCGGTCTTGAAGGTGAACCCTGTATCGCTCATAACCCGCAAAAACTTCATCACCTCCGTCGCCGGAAAGCGCAACGGTCACATGTTGACGGGCCAACTTGGAAATGAAGTATGTTGGGAGCATGGAAGAATCACCAAACGGTTCTTCCATTGAATGCGAAAGAGTCTCAACCGTTCCAACCACATCTGGATCGAGTATCAACTCATGATGATCGGTTCCAAACTTTTCAGCCACCTTGCGCGCGTAGGCAGCTTCATTGAAATCTGCTTGACGAAATCCGATCGAAAACGTTTTCACGGGGCCTGCGCTGACCCGCGACATCAGAGCAACGACCGTTGACGAGTCTGTTCCGCCACTGAGCATCGCTCCAAGTGGCACGTCGGCGATCAATCGGATGCGGACCGCTTCGGTAAGCCGGTGTTCGAGTTCCTCCAGACACTCTTCCTCGTTCTTTGGCTCATAAGTCCCGTACTGCGGCAGATCCCAGTACTGTTTGATCCTGATCTCGCCTCGTTCAAATTCAAGCACGTGGCCCGGCGGTAATTTGTGAATATGCTGAAACGCAGTGAGCGGATCGAGAACGTATCCAAAGTAAAGATACTGAAGTAGTGCCGCATGATTCACTTCGGCTAGGTCCGGAGCTACGGCATGAATTGACTTTATTTCAGAGGCAAAATAAAGCGCTCCATTGCTGAGGGAATAATGAAGAGGCTTTTTGCCGAACCTGTCGCGAGCCAGTAGAAGTCGTTGATTGCGCTCGTCATAGAGAGCAAATGCGAACATACCTCGAAGCTTTTTGACACAGTCTGAGCCGTATTCCTCATAAAGGTGAACGATCGTTTCGGTGTCAGAATGCGTTTGAAACCGGTGCCCGCGGGCTTCGAGATCCGGACGAAGTTCCTGAAAATTGTAGACTTCACCGTTGTAAACGATCCAGATAGATCGGTCTTCGTTGAAAATCGGTTGATGTCCGCCAGCGAGATCAATAATGCTCAGCCGGCGCATGCCCAATCCCGCGCCGTTCTTGATGAACACACCCTCTTCGTCAGGGCCGCGATGAACAATTGCATTGCACATACGGCGGATTGTCGCTTCGTCGATGCGACCATCTTCTCTGCTGCCGACAATTCCCGCAATTCCGCACATAGTTAGCTTTTCACGACTTCTTGTTGCGCCTTTTGCACGTTGTCAGCAACTCGGCGCGTTCGCAACAGCCGGTAGTCGCGGAAATCCCCCGGATTCCCATCTTTTCCGTCGCATGCAGCAAGTAGAATGTTCACCATCTCCCGAGCTGTGACAAAGTGCAAAGTTTCTTTACGATCTCCAGCGTGCTCAACCAGATCGCGCAAAAATGCTCGAAGTGGTTCGCCGTAGGCGACGGGCTTTTGCCGCGGGTCCATTCCGTGACAATGCAATTTTATGAACAGCCAGTCAGGTCGTCCGGATACTTGGATTGCCGCTTTCTTCCACAGTGTCAAGCGACGAAGCGATGGCGGGTTCGGCGTCGTCCAAGCGCCATTTTCGATTCCAACCAGTCGACGAGCATGCGCCGGCTGGAAGTCCCACAGCAGAGGCCCCTGCACCATGAGTGGAAAAACCTGTGGCGAGCGGCCGACGGCCAAATTCGGACCTCGACGATGAGATTCCCGATCCGAAAGAGGAAGTGTGCACTCGTATAAAGAATTGATCTTCGCGGGCTGTGATCTATGGAAAGAACCGGTGGGAAAAGTCATATCGACATAACAGCCAGTTTCCGCGAGCACCTGCATTTCCGAATCTACACCACACGCACGCCCGCCCGCGGAATTCGCAAGTGCGAAGCTCCCATGAATAAAGGCATACTGCGGAGCGCCAAGTCCGTCCCAGTAACAGAGCGCATTGTGGCGTGTGGCTAAGGCATCCCGAAAATTCGCGAGTTGCTGTCGCACGCTTTCTGCTGTATCAGGTTTGCCTATGCCATGATGCAGGTGGATCTCGACCTCTCCATATCCCAATGTGCAATGATGCGCCAGTTGGTCGAGTAGCGAAGGCTCATATTGCTCTGCCGGGTAGAAAAATGATCGCTGCAAGCAACGACCATCGTTGTCTCGCCAAGGCTGGACGGCTTTGGGATATTCTCGAGTCCATTCATCGAGTCGCTGTTGCTGTTCTAAACGCGGAGCACACGCGCGAGGTTTTCCTGGAACATAGCCTGGTTCGAAGTGATCCCCAATCGAGAGTATGAGGTGCACAGGTCCGTCAGGAGCTTTACGCGTAATCGATTGCCAGACATAGGCTGGCAACCATCGTAAAACGTACCGTGCTGGGCTACGCAGGCCCACAGCATGCCTCCAAGTTCCTTGTGACTGTCTGCCTCAACCGAATGCACTAGATCTTTCCAAGCGCCTCAGCGCGGGAAAACAGGCTCCGGTTCATTCTTCTTGGTGTTGGCGGCTAACCAACCCGATACCACTGTACCGCTTGACTTCGGCTGCGGAGCTTCGCCGGATTGTTCTCCTTCAGTGATCATTGCGATCAATGCTGAAGTGAACGCCACTGCAAAGTAAGGAAAAAATTGGTATGCCTCCGGAGAGAACAAGGCGCCCACAACGAATCCAACAAGTGAGCTTGTGAGTGCCCCACTGAAGAGAATGATCTGCGGATCCAAGTGCTTTCGACGACGAATTAACCTCAAGTTTCGGAATCCTCGCGCAAAGAACAGCATATACAGGATCATCGCCGGAATACCTGCCTCAACGCCGATCTGCAGGTAGGACATGTGGACTTCTTTCCAAATTCCCGAATAGTTCGTGAAGTTACGTACTCCAATTCCAAGGACCGGGTATTCAACCATCGCCTCCAAAGCCTTCACCATGAGATAACGGCGCTCTTCGAAAGAACCATACGCCCGGTTTTCTAACTGGGTGTCGATACCCTCGCCCGAGACGGCAAGAAAGCGGTCCTTTAACTTGCCACCGGCGACCGCCATCAGCAACGTTCCGAAGAAGGCCGCAGCCAGAATTAGATAAAAACGTCGGCCCTTCACGCCAAAATACCAAAGCGAAACCACAGAACTCACGACCAAGTCGATGAAGCCACCCCGCGACGCTGTCATGAACAATGTAAGTAGCATGGCGAGCATCGCTAGAAGCCACCCGATTTTCTTCATAGCGCCTTTGGCAGTCACCAAAAAAGCAAGACAGAATGGCAGGGATAAGACAATCGCGAATGCCAAATCGTTAGGATTCGAGTAAATTCCTCCCAGTACACCCTCCAGCCGCTCGTGCCCCCGTCCCTTGATCATCGAAATCACGGCAATTATGGACACCGCACCGGCTTGGATAAAAATAATTCGACGAAGCTTTTGAAAGTCCGTTACCACAAGATAGGTGAGCACCCATGCGACAAACATCTTCGAGAAGTCGATTGTGCGCATCAGAGCCCCGCCCTTCCAAACCGGCGAGAGTAGAGCTGACGCATACATCAGGCAAATGATGGTCAGCAGGTAATAACCTTCTTTCGGCAAGTGCCGAAAACTCCGCTTGGCTTTGTTGATGCTCGCCAGCAATGCTAGGAAAGCGCAAATTCCCGTGATCTTTGCAAGAGGCACGTATTTCAAACCGGGAATCCAATCTTCCGGGCGGACACAATAGACAATATAGAATGCGCTCAGCCAAAAGAAGGCCGCTCGCATCGGATCGCGTGCTGCTTGCACAGAAACATCGAGAGCTGGCCGACTCATCGTAGCCATTACGTATTACCTCCATTTAAGGCAGGTACGATCCCGGGAAGAACCGCGGAACGTTGAGACTCAACGGCCGCGGCCAACACGTCATAAAAAACTTGCCCTATCGCCGGCCAATCGTACTTCGATGCAGTGGCAGCGGCATTCAGTTCCAAGTTCCGCCGGAAATTTTGGTCGGTTAGAACCTGCACAACGGCTTGCGCGAAGTCTTGCGGGCTATCTGCTAGAAGAATGTCGCGCCCATGATGGACGCTTAGACCTTCGGCTCCGATGCTAGTAGAAACCACAGCTCTGCCACACGCCATGGCTTCATAAATCTTTAATCGAGTTCCACCACCGATCCGAAGCGGAACGATGACAGCTGTTGCGTCGCGCAGATGGTCCACTACGGACGGAACACGACCAGTCACTTCAATGCTTTCGGACGCCCACCGCTGCACACGCCTATCCGGGTTTCGGCCCACAATTCGGAATTTAACGGAAGGCTGGTGCGCTTTGATTGCGGGCAGAATCTGTTCGCAAAAATATTCGACGCCGTCGATGTTGGGCTCCCAATCCATCGCTCCCACGAACACAACGAGTTGCTGGCAAGGATTCTGCGCCGGAAGTGGCTTGTATTGTCCCAAGTCCACACCCGTGGGCACGACAGTAATTCGTGAACTGTCACACCATTGGGACATCAACTGACGGTCGTTTTCCGACACGGCGATTACGTGATGGAACTTGCGCACCATCACCTGCTCGTATCGCAGCATCTTCTGGAATTCAACCTTGTACATCGCTTTCTTAACTGCGCTAGTTTCGGTTTCCGCGTGGCGTCTCCAAATTTCGCTCTCCACGTTGTGCTGAAACAACACACTTGGAATCAGAAATTTCCCTGGAAAGTTGACAGCCACGTCGAGAAAATCGCAGACTGCAACATCGAATTCTTGCTGTCGAAACCAATCTCGCAGTTTTTGTTGTATCGCGAAAGAAGCAAACCGGCTGACCGCGTAAGGTGATCGATTGGGGAAACGGAATAGATAATCCAGACCTCGCATGTAACCGTGGAGTTCCCGCTTTTTTGTACAGACCGCAATTGCACCGGGAAGGTGTTGCGCCAATTCTGCTTCATACCTCTCATCTTGATCGCCGTCGTAATAGGAAAAACACGTAAGATCCGCATGCGCGGCTAGATGGTGCAATATGTGGTAAGAGCGGATATTCCCGCCACTGTGCACAGGTAACAGCTTGTCGGCTTTGACCCAGAGAATTTTCATGCTGCGAGCGTTGGTCAGCGTGCCCAGACCACCTTTCGTCCGGATATAAATCTCGCAAACGCTACGACCGCAGCCGTATTCAACAAGACGAAGGTCAGGGCCGCATCCGATAAACGATCCAAGGGCCCCATCTTCAGGTGAGCCATCGCCAACAGACTTAGGCCGTAGAAGGCAAGCTGCGCGATCAACATCCCTCGGTACAACATTCCATGTACAAGCAAGGAAGAAAGTAACAGGAGCGCTAAAGCAAATGGGACCAGAAGCCTCGTCAGTTTGTGGCTGATGAACTCGAATCGCACTGGATTAGCACTTGTAACAAGCCATGGCGCTACCTGTACGAGTTGGTAATTTCCTCCCAAGGTGCGTACTTTCCGCGCAAACTCTCGGGTGCTTCCGAGATCAGGAAGATCCCAGGCCCGCGCTTCGGGTTCGAAGATCACACGTTTGCGCTGCTTCACGATTTGCATTGGAGTGAACACGTCATCGAGGATTACGTCTGGCGGAAGGGGAATGAATAGGCTGCGCCGAATTCCATAAAATGCACCCGTAGCGCCTATCACGGAACCTGAAGCACTTTCCCACTCACGAATTTTTTTCTCAATTCGCCAATATAGTCCCATCCCTCTTACACTTTCCCGTTTCGTGGGATCACCGAGCATCAGTTCGCCACTTACACAACCCACGTCCGGATCGGCAAAATCCGATACCAGCTTGCCCAGCGCTTTTGTCTCAATCATCTGCCTCGCGTCGGTGAAGACCAGAATTTCTCCGCTGGCAATTTCAATTGCATCGTTCAGGCTGGCCGCTTTTCCTCGCGATAGCTGGTTCAAAACAACTTGTACGCGCGAGTCTTGCGCAAACTCGCGCAGGACACGCTCTGTTTGGTCCGTTGAACCGTCAGAGGCGATGACGATTTCGATCTTCTCAGCCGGATACTCCAAGGCAAGCAGGTTATCTAGTTTCGCAGGCAGTATTTTTTCTTCGTTACACACCACCATCACGAGGGAAACGCGTGGTTCGAAGTTCCCGCTCAAAACTGGTCTGGGAAAAAGTTTGCTTCGCATCCAAAGCCAGAACGGATATCCAGCGTAGGAATACACAATGAGTGCTGCGGAAATCCAAAAAATCCAGATCATTGTGCCCCTCGACCAAGCAGCACAATCTTCACGGTCTGGAACATGATTAGGAAGTCCAGGCCAAGTGAGGCATTTTTGATGTAAAAGAGATCAAACTGCAATTTTTCTTTAGCATCTTCGACTGTATTTCCATACTTGTATCGAACCTGAGCCCACCCAGTTATACCGGGACGAACCATGTGCCGAACGCCGTAGTACGGTATTTCCTTGCTGAGCCACTCCACAAACTCCGGCCGCTCGGGTCGAGGGCCGACGAATGCCATATCGCCTTTAAGAACGCACCAGAGCTGAGGAATTTCATCGAGGCGCGATGAGCGAAGAAACTTGCCGATCTTAGTGATTCTCGGATCATCATCATTCGCCCATGTGGCTCCAGTATCAGCCTCAGCATCGCGGCGCATCGTCCGGAATTTATGGCAGAAGAAAATTGATCCTCCCAATCCGACACGTTGCTGGCTATAAAAAACGGGGCCCGAAGAATCCATCTTGATCGCCAACGCAATGAAAGGGATCAGCGGTAGTGCCAGCAGCAAGCCGATGAACGAAACGAGTAAAGACAGGATGCGCCGCACAACCAAAAACCAAGTGCTGAAGCGAAAACCTTCGGCGAATATCAGCCAACTGGGATAAAGCTGCTCGACTTCGATCTTTCCGGACATTTTCTCTAACCAGGAGGTCGCCTCCTCGATCTTGACTCCCCGGAGTCGAAGTCGGAGGAGTTCCTCCATCGGAATTGCCCCGCGCCGATCCGAAACAGCCACGATCACCCGGTGTAAGTCGTGATGACGGTAACTCTCAATCAGATCGGTCGTGGTGTTTTCGAGAGTTGGCGCTCCCTCCATGGCTCCACTCCAGCCGACGACTCGGATTCCCAGGTCTGGACTTGTCCGCAAACCTTGTACGAGTCGTTGAGCACGCTCCCCGCTGCCCAAAACGTACACGCGCTCCTGAAGATAGGGCTGCTGCAATAACCACGAATAAGCCGTGCGCCAACCCAGCAGGGCGATCGTGAGGATGATTAGGCCCGTGAGCGCTGAACCATTTCCAATCAAAAACCCTGGGAAGATGAATCCGATTGCTGACAGGAGCAGCGCTAATAATCCTGGAACCAATAGAAGGCGGAAATACAATTCTCCGCGCGCGTTGAAATGAGCCGGATCGTAGAGATCGAACCAATGCGAACAGACTAAAACCAGGATCGTCACAATGACGAGCTTGATGTAACCGCCTTCGTAGTTCAAAACCACGTAGAAATTTTCGGGGAACTGCAGAATCGTTCCCAGAAGAAACGATGTCCAAACGATCAACGCTTCACCGATCAAAAGGATCAGTGAGCGGACCGGGTAATAGACATTGAAGAGGCGGATCACGGAAAGTCCCTGCCGTACTAGGCTTGACTCCCATCGACCGGACCGTAGTAATAACGCGAATAGTAATCGCTAGCATCTTCGCTGATGCCGTTAAGTACAACGCCAACCAACTGCTTATCCGAAAATTCCTGACGTGCCTTACGAGCCATGTCCACTGGCGTGGTATTTGAACGGACAACCATCAAGACTCCGTCGCAGTATTTCGCGAGTTGACTTGCGTCGGCCACAGGAACGGCTGGCGGTGAATCAAGGATGATCCAGTCAAAAAGTGGTTCGACACGCTGCATCAAGAGCTTTAAACGTCCATTCGATACCAGTTCAGGCGCATTGGAGACCGCCCTCCCTGCGGGCAGGAAAAAAAGATTGTCAATCGAGCCGCGCTGGATAATCGAGAATTCATCGCTCTCTCCCGTGAGATAGTTCACGAGACCAGGGGTGGATTCCGTACCTATCGACTGATGCAAGCGAGGTCCGCGCAAATCGCCATCGATCAAGAGGATCCGGCGTCCGTGCTGACGCACAAGCACTTGCGCAAGATTGAGTGCGACAAAGGATTTTCCTTCTTTAGGAAGTGCACTGGTCACCAACAACTTCTTCAACGTACCGCTTTCGCGCATGTGACACAAACGCGATCGCAATGTACGGAACTCCTCGGTCCCTGCTTTCTGATCGTCTCCTGAAACAAACAGCATGACCTTCGGATCAGGATTCCAGTTTCCCTGTGCGCAACGTGCCAAGAGAGTGTCAGCAGTCACCTGACTCGTGAAAGCAGGCATCGTTTCCGACGCAGGATTCGGTGCGCTCTGCACCGCCGTCGCGGATGAGAAAGCTGGAGAATGCTCAACTTCCCTTTCCGCCAGTGGTGTAGATTCCGACGGAACCCCTTGAGAGGATGCTCGTTCCTGTTCCGCTTTTTTCAATGCCTCGTGAATTCGGCTCATAATTTCCTTTCGTTGGGGAGGTCGGATTCAGATTGACGAAGCCGGTCGGCTAGCGTCGCCAACGTCTTAAGGGCTTCCGCAACATCAAACTTTTCGCTAGAAAGCGAACTGGATGGAGTCATTGCTGAAGAAGCCGTGTCCGTACTCAGATCAAAATCTCGGGCCACTGCTTCCACCACTCCCACCGCAACACTCTTCTGTTGATCCACGAACGCGCTTACGAGGCAATGCTCGCAAAGCAAATTGACAACGCGAGGAATGCCGTTGGAAAACTTATGGATTGCCACGAGTGCTTCGGGGTCAAAGATCGGCTGTCCGTTCGAACCCGCAATGCGCAAACGCTGCTGCACATAAGCTTTCGTTTCCTCCAGGCTTAGAGGATGCGTCTTCGCGCGTAAAGTGAGGCGCTGACGTAATTGACGCAATTGTGGCTGCTTAAGTTTCTGTTCCAGTTCCGGCTGTCCCACAAGAACAATTTGAAGCAGTTTCTCAGTAAAAGTCTCGAGATTCGTAAGCATTCGAATTTCCTCGAGTACTTCATCCGAAAGATTCTGCGCCTCATCCACGATCAACACGGCCGTCTCGCCTGCGCGGTAACGATCTAGGAGCCAGTTGTACAGTCGAAGCAATATCTGACTCTTCGATTTCGAATCGCAGGGAATGCCAAAATCCGCCATCATGTAATCGAGGAATTGAGGTACATTCATCCGCGAATTGAACACAAAGGCAGTCGCAACCTGCTGCAGACGTAGCCACTCCAATAGCTTGTTGATCAGCGTCGTCTTACCCGTTCCAACTTCACCGGTAAGAAGAACAAACCCTTTCCGGCTCTGGATTCCATACGTCAGACAGGCAAGGGCCTCCTCCGTGTGGCGCGTTAGAAACAAATAACGCGGGTCCGGATTAACGTTAAATGGATTGGCGCGCAGGCCAAAAAATTCCTTGTACATGCTTCCCTCTACGTTCGAACGTTCTGATGTATATCAGCGGTATCAGTAGAATCCGACGAACGCCCCCATCGCTTATGCCCGTTCTTGCCGTTTCCGTTCTTGAATTCTTCTGTAAGCCACGGCACAGAAACGAGAGTCGGTAATTCGAGTGCAGCTACTACGTCCTGCTCGGTTCGGATCGACTTGTCGCGTAGCTCCAGCCACATTGCGATTGCAAGGCCGATGAACAAACCGACTCCTAGTCCACCCCCAGCAAAAAGCCAGCGATTGGGAAAACTCGGAGATTCTGGCAAAGATGCCTGATTCAGCAGCCGCATCTGTTCGCCCTGTTGGCGCCGCTCCATGTCGGTTGCCATTTCTGAATCGCCCTTCTTGGCAAGCAGATCCTGGTAACTCTTCAGCGCAGTGTCGTAATCTCGCGTAAGTTGCTTGTACTGTTCTTCAATCCCCGGACTGAGGGCCATACGGCCCTGATAAACCTGAACCTGGGCTTGTAGACGCTTCTGCTCGCGCGATGTTTGTTCGATGACTTGCTCGTACTGATGAATCTGCAAACGCAACTGTCGTATTTCTGCTGGCTCAGAAGCACTTGCCTTTTCCGTGCCTTCGGTGGGCGCAGCAGATGCGGAGTTCACTTCCGCAAGCCTCTTTTTCAATTCTGCAATGTCAGCTTTCGTCTTAATCACATCGGGATGATCAGCCGTGTAGCGTGCCTGCAGTTGGAGTAATTGGGACTGCAGCGTGGCAAGTTGCTGCTCTAACGTCGCCGGATTAGTTGATGATTGCGTCGACTTCCATGCGGCCAACTGCTGCGCCAAAAGCGATTCTGTGTACGCCTTGTCCTGCTGAGCACGATTTAGGGACTGCGTATTCGAGTCCAATTGAGAATTCGCCGCCATCAGCAGCTTGAGATTGTTGTCGACATCCCCTGGCAACTGACCCATGTACTGACGCTTGAAAACGGCCAACTTGGAGTCTTGCTCGTCGAGGTCTTTCTTCTTCTCTTCAAGCTGTCGCGTCAAAAATTCGGTCGTACTCTGCGCTACTTGCTCGCGAGACTTAAGGTTTTCTTCAATCATCAAGCTCGTAACCGCGTCACAAACTTCTTGAGCTTCGCGCGGGCTACGCGCGGTGTAGTTGACGGTGAATCCGGGAACGTCATTACCTTGCCCAGGCTTTTTCGGCTTCTTGGCCGCTTGACTTATGTCCGTAGAAACAGGCTCGATCGACAGATTGGAACGTACTTCGTCGACCATGTCGGCAACGTTGCGGTTCTTAGCAACCGGCAGATTCTGTAACGCGGGTAGAAGGCGAGACTGTGCCAATACCCGTTGCTGAACGGTCGCGATACGCTGCATCAAATCCTCGGTGACCACGGGTTTGACATAGCCTTCGGGCACTTTCTGTTCCTCAACCAGCACTAGCGACTGGGAGGTGTATTTGGCCGGAAATGCGTAAGAGATCAGGAAACCCGCCAAGGGGGCCAGCAATGCAGGAATCAGGATCACCTTGATTCGCCGGCGAAACATCGCCAGATAATCGTCCATACTTAATTCGCGATTCTCAATCATTTGCTCATCCAATTCTGGCTCACAAGGAGCCTTCTTATCTCAGATGTTTCAATGCCTCAATCAAGTCTGACTGGCCGAGGACGCCATCCCAATCCAACAGTTACGACATGCCGTTGCCCGCTGTGGCTGCAAGAGGGATCTCCTGCGCAAAGCGCATCGTCGAAAGAAACTTCAGCAAACTGATAAGTAAGAAACAATCTCAACTCACGAGTCAGCTGCCGATGCACACCGGTTCCTGCATAGATGCTGTTGAAATGGGCCGCATTCACACCAAGAAAGCTGTCCTGAAGCCGTTTGTTACGCGAATATCCGACATCGGCAAACCCCTCATATTTTCGGCCAAGTGCGCGCGTAACATTGAATCTGATGATGTCACTTTCAGCTCCTGCAAAGAAGCCAGATCCCGTTGTGTTGTAACGTGAGTAAACGAAAGCGAAGGTAGTCTTTGGGAAACGATAGTGCAGCGAAGCGCGGCCGCTGCCGGTGAGCCGATTTGTGTTGCCGAACACAGGATCCCGCAATTCAGTCACCTGAGGGCCAGCAGCGATCACGAAACTCATTCTCCCCGTAATCGCGCGACCATACATGATGTGACCGAGATGAGTGTTGAACGTGTTTCCGCCACCCGGAAATTGAAAGTGCTGATATCCGTAGATAAGGCCAATCTGGTCCTTACGTGAGAGCACGTAGTTGTAGCCCACCTGAGCTGCTGTCTGACGACTGTCGACTAGGTTCTGTGTATCGTCCGTGAAGTGACCGATCCCATAGCCAGCGGTGAACGTTACGCTTGAACGAGGTGTGAGGTGTTGGGCTATGTCGATCGTCGAAAGATTTGTCAGGTGCGGTTCATTGCCCAGCGTCCCCAGCTGTCCGACCCCAAAAAAGTGGAGCGCACCTCCAAAGCCCCCTACGCCACCTCCACCAATTGCGCCTCCAAAGGGAAATCCGCCGACTCCACCATAGGAACCAAATCCAAACGTACCTTCGGGTAGATAAGAGAAATTGTTACGCAGCGTCAGATGTCCATTGCGCCAAAAAGTTCTTCCAAAAGAGTCGAGAGAGTGAACTTGCCGGGTACCTAATCCATGAGTGTAAATTCCAGCTCCTCCGACGTAGTCCAGACCTGCGTCGAAGCGGCTCCAGATGCGCTGGACTGCGAGGCTGCCAAGCACTCGCGTGACCGATCGCACCTTGGCGTTGCTAAAATCCCCGGCTGCATTGGTGTCCAACGATTCGCTAACGGCCAACCCAGGCTGGATGTAGTTCTTCACGTCCGAACCGGGCTCGAACACTGGCTCGTCCAGTCCGGAAAGTGGCGGGTTCTCTGTGGCCTGCTGAGGAGGGGTTTCCTGTCCGAAAGCAGGTGCGGGCTGGTTGGGCGTTTGTGCACCCACTTCCGGGGTTGGCATATTCTGAGCCTGTGCAATCACTCCAAACACAAGGAGTGCAATTGGCAACCAGCCTCGAACTTCGAAATCGACAAATTTACGGTACGACAATGGTATCCCCCGGTCTTAGAACGAGGTTTTGATCTACTGACTCGCCCTTGATCAGTTGTTTGTAATTAACCGGTGTCTTGATTTGACGTCCATTTTCGGTACGTAATACGTAAATCCCTTTAGTGTTTGCAAATTGCGTAAAGCCGCCGCTGGCCAATGCCTGCAGTACGGTCATGTTGGGCAGCATGGGCAATGGTCCGGGATGAAGGACTTCTCCGACGAGGTACACGCGCTTGCTGTTGATCTGAGTAACAACAACCGTCACTCGAGGATCAGCAACAAACTTCTTCAATTTCCCCGTCAAAGAGTCTGCGAGCTGCATTGGCGTCAGGCCGGCTGCCTGAACATCGTTCAAGAGTGGCAATGAAATCTTCCCATCGGGCCGCACCGGCAGCGTTGCGGTGAGGTCAGGCTCCTTCCAAACCGATACATGCAGTGTGTCATCGGGGCCAATGATGTATTCCGGACCCGCAACTGACTTTGGCTCCGGGGCCGGTGCCGCAGCACTTTTTGCGGTCGCAGCACCAGCAGTGGCACTGTCCTGGCAAAACGCTGTCAGTGCGCATGCGAACACGATCAAGATTCCCCAAAGCAACTTTTGGTTCATACCTTCTCCTGGAACTTAGGAAGTTCCATACTCTTCGAATCCAATTTGTTTCAACTTGTAGAGCAAAGCCTTATAGCTAATCTGCAATTCCTGAGCGGCACGGCGACGATTCCAACGTGTCCGCGTTAGAGCTTTGAGAATCAGTTCCCTTTCCGCTTCACGAGACGCAGCGCGTGCCGCTTGCTTAAGGGAAACCCGCTCACCCGCACGATCAGTTTTCTGAAGCATCGAGCGCAGCCCGCGCATAGCCAACGCTTCATCTCCGAGGACAACGATTGCCTTCGCGGCATCCTCCAACTCGCGAATATTGCCCGGCCACGCGTACTCTTGAAATAACTGCAGGGTGGAATCGCTTAGACGCGGAAGTGCGCATCGAAACTCGCGCGAATATTTTTCAAGAAAGAACGCTACCAGTTGCGGTACATCCTCTTTTCGCTGCCGAAGTGGAGGCAAACGAAGTGACACACCGCTCAAGCGGTAGTAGAGATCTTCCCGCAACCTGCCGGATTTCACTTCCATTTCAAGATCTCTTGACGTTCCACAAATCAGGCGAGCTTGGAGAATTGGGTGCCCATTACCGGGTATCGCAGTGAGCAAACGAAAAAGCTCGAGCTGAGATTCCTTGGGCAGATCCGCAAATTCGTCCAAGTAAACCGTCCCTGCACCCCAAATGGAAGCCGCCCCGGCGACCAGCAGGTCGGGTGTGAGATCAGCACAGCAAACAGCCTGGAAACTCTCCTCTTTTCGTTGAGACATCTCGTGGAGGAACCGGGCTGCAGCGTGCTTTCCAGCTCCAGGTTCGGCCATCAACAGAACTGGCAGATCGCGCCCCGCCAGCTCGCCCAAGACCGCTTCCACCGACCGCATCGAGGGGCTGCACGCTTCGACAAAAAGCTTCGTCGCGGGTTCCACTGGTACGGCGGGCATATTCCCGATTTCGGCTTTCGTTTCCTCTACAGACATTCGCTTCCTGTTGAACTCAGAGCCAAGGCATCGCCCTTGAGTTCTAAGCACGGCTTTCGCCATCCTGCTCACCTAGGCTGGGTTCCATTGAGAATTCTATTTCGTTCATTTTCAATAACTTAAGGAAGGGTACTTTTAGCACCCGAACCCCGCCTACAGCTTCTACCGTATACGCGAAAGGACAAAAGAGAAAGTTTTTTCCCATTTATCCGTAATGTCCGACTAGTGACAATGGTAATTGGCCTTCAACCCAAGCTGCCAAACCCTCGGTAGGTTTTCTTATCTTATTGAAAGTAGAAGGCGTGCACTTTGGATGTGGACTTGAGCGGGTGAGCATCCTTGATGAATGATCGTTATCTTCGCAGTACAAGGGCGCTCGATTGTTTGCGTGCCGCCGCTAGTGGGCTTATGCTCCGAAAGAGTGAATGGCACGGCACAGACTTACAAAGCAGACACCGAGACGGGAGAGGCGCGTCGAGGTGGCTGGGCGGAATCAATCATCTTGCTCTTCCTCACCGGGTGGCTCTACTTCTCAGTGATGGGAAGACTGATTGGTCAATGGCAGGCGGATCCTAATTTTTCGCACGGATTCTTCGTTCCGGCATTTTCTCTCTTCGTCCTTTGGCAAACTCGCTCGCGGATTTCCGCCGCCCGTGTCCAGCCTTCCTGGATTGGCGCTCTCATATTGCTGTTCGGTCTCACGCTCTTGGTCTTAGGAAACCTAGGGGCTGAGCTCTTTCTTTCCCGCGCTTCCTTCCTGATCGTTGTCGGTGGGATGGTGGTCTTGATGTGGGGTTGGAACGTGTTCCGCGCTGTTCTATTTCCTTGGGCATTTCTGATTCTGATGATTCCGATCCCAGCAATCATTTTCAATCAGCTGACATTTCCATTGCAGATCCTCGCGTCGAAAATCGCGAGCTGGAGCTTACCAGTAATGGGAGTTCCGGTTTTGAGGGAAGGTAATGTCATTCAGTTGCCCGCGATGGCACTGGAAGTCGCCGAAGCCTGCAGCGGTATTCGATCACTGCTATCGCTGGTGACGCTTGCGGTAATTTATGGCTATCTGATCACCGAGTCTACTCGGATGCGCATCGTGCTCGCTCTCGCAGCGATTCCAATAGCCGTGGCCGCCAACAGCCTGCGTATTGTTGGAACCGGTCTGCTTGTCCAATATTGGGATCCCGCGAAGGCAGAGGGCTTCTTTCACAGTTTTTCAGGTTGGCTAATCTTTGTCGTTTCGTTGGGAATGCTTTTCCTGCTGCACAAGTTTCTTGAAAAAATTTGGCCAGATCGCCGTATCGCCTGATGGGGAGTAGTCATTGATTCGCTTAAATACCCGATTGATCGTTGCCACACTTCTGTTGGCGGGGACTGCATTGTTCTTGCAGACACGAGCTGGAAGCGAGGTCTTTCCTCCTCGTCAGCCATTACAGAATGTGCCTAAACAGCTGGGACCGTGGACTGGCACGGACGTGGAAATCTCACAGGAAGTGAAAGAGATTCTGGGCAATGGAGAGTTTCTTCAAAGGGTCTATCGTTCCGATTCAGCAAATCAGCCGCCGATTGATCTATTTATCGCCTATTTCCCGAGCCAACGAGCTGGAGACACGATTCACTCGCCCAAGCATTGCCTGCCCGGCTCAGGATGGTTGCCCCTTGAATCCAGCAGAATTTCGATTGCACCCAGGGGGGCCTCGCCTTTTATTGTGAATCGGTACATCGTGGGAAAGGGAGAAGCACGCCAACTCGTTCTGTACTGGTATTGGGCCCACTCCCGCGCAGTAGCAAGTGAATACTGGGCAAAATTTTATTTGGTGGCGGACTCGATCCGTATGAACAGAAGTGATGGAGCTCTTGTCCGTGTAAACACGCCGATGAACGAAGGAGAAACGACGGAGCACGCTCAGGAAAGACTCATGTCAGTTGTCGATTCCCTGAATCCCCTGCTCGATCGTTACATCCCTCGCTGATGGAACTCTTCGGTTTCCTGTGTGACGCGAGTAAGTACTCGCAATTACGATACTTGAGTTACGTTGCAGTGAGTCCTACCAACATGCCGCCCGTTGCGGGAGACTAGCGAAAATGAAACTATCGACATACCGAGCATACATTGTTGCCGTTGTAGCCCTGTCACTTCTTGTGGGTTGCTCTCGAGATCCCAATGTTCGGAAGCAGAAGTATTACGAGAGCGGCCAGCGCTTCTATGAAAAAGGCAAATACCGGGAAGCGGCGATTCAGTACGCCAATGCAACGCAAGTCGACCCGCGTTTCGTTGATGCTCATTACCAACTCGGGCAAACCTATCTCAAGCTACAGCAGTGGACCCGCGCTTACCAGGAACTCGCAAAAGTGGTTGAACTGGCTCCGGACAATTTCTCGGCACGCTTGGATCTGACGAACCTTTTGATCGCGGGCCGTGAATTTGGGCAGGCGAAAGAGAACCTTGATTATCTTTTGACGAAAGAACCCAGTAGTCCAGAAGTTCACGTCGCCTTCGGCAACTTCTACGCACAAGAAGGAAATCTGCCATCTGCAATTCAGGAAATGCAAAAGGCCCTTCAACTTGGACCTGACAGAGCCGACACGTACCTCAGTCTCGCCTTATTACAGATTCGCTCGAATCAACCGGATGCTGCTGAACAGAACTTTAAGAAGGCTCTGCAGCTAAACCCGAAATCGAGCACAGGAATGCTTGCCTACGGTGGATTTTTGCAGTCTCGATCCAGATTGCCTGAGGCAGAGCAACAATATCGCAATGCAATTGCGGCAGATGCCAAGAACACCGATGCACGCAATGCGCTCGCACGGTTGTTGATAACACAGGGCCGCAAAGGAGAAGTTGAAGCATTCCTGAAGCAAACCAAAACGGATCTTCCGGAAAACTCGGCTGGGTATCGCATGCTTGGCGATTACTACTTCGCAGTTGGCGATTTGGACAAAGCAGTGGACGAATATGCATCGTTGTACAGAGATCACGCTGCTGATCCGCTGGTGAAGAAGAACTACATTCAACTGTTGATTTTGAAGAACAGATTGGACGAAGCCCGCAAACTTGACGACGAAGTTTTGAAAACAAACGGAAACGATGCAGAGGCACTCGTCTATAAGGGACAGATTCTAATACGGCAAGGGAAACCAGCCGAAGCCGTCGAGGCTTTGCAAGCTGCAATCAAGAGTGATCCCAACAGCGGCGTTGCTCATTATCATATGGGAATCGCATTCGACCTTACTGGAAATCCTACACGGGCTGAGAGTGAGTGGCGGGATGCGATCCGATTGCGGCCAGATCTCACCGATGCCTACCGAGCTCTCGCTGCCGCGGCAGCCCGAAAAAACGATATGCAAGGTCTGGCGCAGAACGCCGAGCAAATTATCGCGACGCAACCGCTTTCCCCGGATGGATTTCTGTTAAGGGCTGCGGCCGAAACCACTCGGAAACAGTTCCCACAAGCGGAACAGGACATTCAAAAAGCGATTCAACTTGCTCCACAGAGTCCCGCCGGATACGTTCAGCTCGGCAATTTGCGACAGTCTCAATCTAAATACTCGGATGCGCAAAAAGCGTTCCAGCAAGCCCTCGATAAAGATCCTGCCTCCTCCGACGCATTGCAAGGTTTGATGAATGTCTACCTGTCCCAGAAACAAACTGACCAAGCGATCTCGGCGGCTAACGCTCAGATCGCGAAGGTTCCAAACAGCAGCGCTTTCCATGACTTGTTAGGTAGTGCTCTTTTCACAAAAAAGGACCTGCAAGGCGCGGAAGCCGAGTTGAAGAAGGCGATTCAGTTAGATTCCAAGAACACCGACGCGCTCGTAAAACTAGGACAAGTGCAAGTTGCGATGGGGGCAACTGAGCGAGCGATTGCAACGTATGAGCAATCGATTAAGGACAACCCTCGCGAGGCGAGTTTTTACGTGCTGGCTGGCGAGCTTTATGAAACGAAGCGCGACACCGCGAAAGCCCGACAGATGTATCAGAAAGCTCTCGATCTACAACCAGAAAACCCGCTTGCCTCGAACAATATGGCGTATGTGATGCTCGAAGAGGGTGGAAATGTCGATGTCGCTTTATCTATGGCGCAAACAGCCCGGCGAGCCATGCCAGACTCACCAAACGCCGCCGACACACTAGGTTGGGCCTACTATCAGAAGGGCGCTTATTCAACTGCCATTGGTTTGTTCAAGGAAGCGATGAAAAAAAGGCCGGACGATGCGACGCTCAACTACCATCTCGGTATGGCGTACTTGAAAAGCGACCAGCAGGCGCTTGCAAAACAACATCTCGAGCGGGTGTTGAAGATCAATCCCAATTACGCTAAGGGCGACGATGTGAAAAAAGCACTTGCGCAATTGCGGGGTTGATCGATCTCAGTAGAAATTCGAACTATATAGGCCGCTGATCTCAGTCGGCCGCAGCTCCAGTGTTAACCGAATTCTCAGCCTGGCGCCGCAGTGCGCGGTTTGAAGGCAATCCAGCATCACGAATTTTATAAAGTAGCGCGCGATAGCTGATACTCAGCGCGCGTGCGGCACGCTTGCGATTCCAATGATTCGCCTGAAGAACCTTCAGAATGACCTTGCGTTCGAGTTCGCGAGTCGCCTGCCTGGTCAGTTTCTTGAGCGAGATTGGTCCCTCCAGAGAAATTTCTGGATTGAAAAAATCCGGCTCTCGCGCCACCAGGTCTGAGGCGATCACGTCTTCATTTCCGAGAATCACATAACGCTTGATAAGGTTTTCCAGTTCGCGGATATTGCCGGGCCAGTGATACTTCTGCAAGACCGACATCAGCTCATTCGACAAGGACTTTGCTCTGCAGTTGTACTTGCGATTGTAGTATTCGAGGAAATACGTCGTCAGATCTGGAATATCCGATCGCCGCTCACGCAGCGGAGGCATGTGCAAATTTACAACGTTGATGCGATAAAAAAGATCTTGCCTGAATGTTCCATTCTCAATCTCAGTCTCAAGATGCCGGTTTGTGGCACAGACAATCCGGACTTCAACTTTCTTGTCCTCTTGTGCACCGATTCGACAGAACTGGCCATCCTGCAAAAGCTGAAGTAGTTTCGATTGAAGCGCAAGATCCAATTCTGATATTTCGTCCAGGAAAAGTGTGCCACGATGGGCCATTTCTACGCGGCCGGGCTTAGTGCCGTATGCGCCCGTGAAAGCACCCTTTTCGTAACCAAAAAGTTCACTTTCCAAGAGGGTGCCCGGAATCGCTGGGCAATTCACTTTTACAAACGGACCTGTCTTCCAGGGGGACAAGCCATGAACCATTCGCGCAATGATGTCTTTACCGGTGCCGCTCTCGCCGTGAATAAGAACCGGAACATTAGCTGCGGCAACCTTGTTCATCCGCGAGCGGAGAGCCACCATCGCGTCTGAACGCCCGAAAACGATGGAATCAGGAGGAATCTCTCCGATTGATTGCGCCAAAGAACTGACAGAATTTGTCGTCATATGGATGTCGGCGGGAGCTTTAGCCCACCTGGACTAAGAATTTGCACCTCAAGCACCAAACATTGCGTATTCAACCGAACATCTCCGATTTCCGCACAATTTTCGCGCTAAATCAGCATGTTAGCTCTCTTGCTCACCGGCGGTAACGTTACGAAAAGACGTATGGAAAGTAGCTAGAGAAGACAATTTTTGGAGGGCAAAATCTTTCACACGAAGAAGCAAATTACCTCTTCGGAAAGGGAAATTTGGCTTCCGCAGGTGCGGTTAAAGGACGAGAGAACTTCAAACCTAGCAAGTGATAACCGTTCGCTTGATGAACACGTACCGCCCGCGCGCGCAGCATCCGAGATGATTTGGGGAGCGAAGGAGAAGCCGCCAGGGGTGCACTTGGAATTTCGAGCAGGACTCGTGCGGATTGCGGCAAGGCACGGCGTAGTGCAACCAAGGCACCTCCGCCCCCAATGTTAAGTGCTGTCGCGAACTCTAAAAACTCTTTTCCCTTATCGTCGCGGCTCCGGACAAAAACTGGGATTGCCAAGGGCAAACGCTCCCATTTACGAAGCTCACGTGCTGGTTCTGCTTTTGGGGTCAACGTGCTGGCTCCGGTAGTGAACCAAACAAACCTAGACCCATATCTGGAGGCACCTATCGGGCCAAACCCAAACTAACCCTATAAAGCTTTCTAAGATGCTTTGGAGAAGCGCAATGCTACCTCCAATTCCCCTACGGGCGCGGGATTTTAAGCCCGCGAAAAACCGGGTAAAAGCCCAAATATTCGGTGTCATCCTCGGACGCAAGTTATACAAAACTGCAATTTTTTTCCTCTGATGTATACGGAAATGTCATTTCCGTTGACACCTTCTGGAGGCTGACTTACTATCTTTTTACCCGCGATGCAGTTCCGCTCTATTTCCTCCCTCGTATGACCACGGGATCAAACATATGGCGGCTTCACCGGATAAGTCTCTGGAAACACACTCTCAAAAGCCAGCCGCTGATCAAACGCAATTACCCGGCGAGACATCCTTAAGCCACAATGACCGACTGGAACTTGAGCAGGAGCTACTGCAGCTCCGGGACAGATTTCGTCGTACAACCAACGCATTGGCGTCCGCCGCCCATGATTTGAAGACACCGCTCGCAATCCTGAATGGATACATAGAGCTTCTTCAGAGCGGAAAGCTCGGATCGATGAATGAGAAGCAGCGGGAAGTTCTAGGCGATATGCATGCCAGTGGACAGCGACTGCAGAATTTCATCCAAGATTTCTTGACCTATAGCGTTCTTGAAACCGGCGAAATGAAGATGAGATACGAAGTCGCCGACATGAATGCTTGTTTGTCAGAAGTATGCCGAATTTGGTCTCACCGTTTTCAAGAGAAAGGTTTGGCTCTATATTTTCTCGCCAATGACAAGTTGCAGCGCTTTGCATTCGATTCCGCCAAAGTGCAACGCGCGATTTCCAATCTGCTGGAAAACGCATCAAAGTTTACGCCCTCTGGAGGTACGGTTTGGCTTCATGCGGAACCCTACATGTGGGAACGCCGCTCTGCATTCAAACCGACCGCCGGGGAAAGACGTCGTCAGAACCTTGGATCTCCAAATTCTGTTAAGGTAAGCGTTTCTGACACCGGCCCCGGAATACCTGTGGAGTATCACATCGAGGTATTCGACGATTTTTTTCGACTTCCGTCCGCGGAAGGACAGGCTGAGGGAATGGGATTAGGGCTCGCTATCGCGCGTCGCCTGGTTCACAGCATGGGCGGTAAAATATGGGTGGAGAGTGAAACGGGAGCAGGATGCAAGTTTTCATTTCTTGTGCCGATGAAGCCCGTGATTAACAATACCCCCAAGGGGAAACAGAATGAGTGAATCGGCCAACATTCTGCTGGTTGATGATGAACCCGGAATGCTGCGCTATATCCGGACTCTGCTCGAAGTCGACGATCACAAGGTTGAAACGGCGACCACCGGCGAAGAGGCAGTCGAGCGCGTACAGAAAGGCTTGCAGCCGGACCTCGTCCTGCTTGATGTGCTGATGCCTGGTATCGATGGGCTACAAACACTTGAGCAGCTTCGCCAGATGAAACCTGGCGTAAAGGTCGTGATGCTATCGTGCGTGAGCGATACGCGCAAAGTTGTGCAAGCGATGAGACTTGGTGCGCACGACTACCTAACCAAACCGTTTCAGAAGGCTGAGCTTGATGCAGTTATCGGCCAGTGTCTCAACGCAAACCAGCAGTCTTATCCGGGAGAGGTCGAGGAACTGGCGGATGATGTCTTCTTCGTAGCAGCCAGTCCTCCAATGCGCAAGATACGCTCGCAAGCCGCGCTTGTCGCGAATGTCGATATTCCAGTTCTGCTCCTTGGTGAAAGTGGAACGGGTAAAGAAGTTGCTGCCCGTCTGATTCATAAGCTTTCGCCCCGCGCACACCGGACATTTTTGAAAGTGAACTGCGCAGCTGTTCCGGCAGATCTGCTTGAAAGTGAACTGTTTGGTTATGAAGCTGGAGCCTTCACAGGCGCTACGCACGCCAAGCCCGGGAAATTCGAACTGTGCAACAAGGGCACGATCCTGCTGGATGAAATCGGAGAAATGCCGCCGCTGCTGCAAGCGAAACTGCTGCATGTTCTGCAAGACCAGCAATTCTCGCGCCTTGGAAGCCGGTCGGTTGTGAAGGTTGATGTTCGCATACTTGCCGCAACCAACATAAACATCCCAGAAGCCCTGGCCACAAAGCGATTGCGGGAAGATCTTTACTATCGTTTGAACGCTTTCACTCTGAATATCCCACCGCTCCGTGAACGCAAAGAAGAAATTCCGATTTTGCTGAAGCATTTTATGTCACGGATGTCGGAACGCTATGCGCGACCATCATTACCACTCTCCACCAACCTGATGGAAGCGTGTCTCGGTTACTCATGGCCGGGTAATCTTAGAGAGCTTAGCAATTTCGTGAAGCGCTACATCGTCCTGGGAGACGAAAAGTTAGCGGTTGCCGAACTGAGTCCTCGAAATGACGGCACTGGCGGAATGCGTGCGGATTCTCCAAAGGACAGCACGTCTGGCAATTCAGGCGGCGGACTGAAGTCGCTAGCTCGAAGCGCCAAGGATGAGGCAGAAGCTGAAGCCATCACACATGCATTGGAGCAGACAAACTGGAATCGGAAGCAGGCGGCCACACTCCTCAAAATAAGTTACAAGGCGCTGCTCTACAAAATTCGCCAGTACGGGATTGCACAGCAAACCACAGGGCAAAACCGGCTTTCGGCGAAAGCCTAGCTGCGATTCACGTCAGTGAGAACCCAACCTACTGAACAACCAACGTGAGTGGGCTCGTCCTGGACGCCGAACCAGAAGAGGCAGAAACCGTAATCGTGTAAGTTCCTGCGGGAGTTCCCCCTGTGACTGGTGGAGTGGTTCCACTGCTGCCACAGCCAAATTGCAACGCGATCAACGCGGCCAGAATCATGATTCCCAAAAATGTCAACCAGCGACGTCGCCCTCCGCGCCCCAGAAGCGCAATACCCCCGATAGGAAGCCAGAGCGCATAAATCAAACTGTTCAACTTCAATTGCGCAGTGTTGATGGGACGCGACGTCGTACTGATCGCAAGCTGAGCAGTCACCGGACTGGTGTTGGGAAGCGTCACAGGGGAGCTTGTGATCGTGCAGGCTGCACCTGTTGGCAGGCCCGAGGAGCAACTCAACGCAACTGAGCCGCTGTACGTCGGAAGCGGTGTCACCGTGATGGTGTAGGTGGCAGTATGGCCTGCGACGACGGTCGCAGTGCTGGGCGACACATCAACGCGGAAATCGGTCACGATCGGAGTCGGACTCGCCGTGGCGGTTACTGTCGATCCGTTGTTGAACGTAACGGTGGCACTATTGCCGATACCAGTGGGGGCCGCTGCCGTTGGTGTTACTACGATACTGACAGTGGCTGTCGCATTCACGGCAAGCGAGCCAATCGCACACGTAACGGCCGCAGGTGTTCCAGTCGCTCCGGTGCATGAACCCGGGGATGCGGTGGCGCTGGAAAAAGTGGCGCCAGACGACGGCACGACATCTGTCAAAGTGACGTTGAAGGCCGGATCCGGACCCGTATTCTTGATGGTGTACTTGAATGTGAGCGTGTTTCCTACCCCTACTGTGGTCGGTGTCGGAGCTCCCGTTACCGTCAGTGTGCTCACGGCACCAATCTTCGTGACGAACGCATCACTCGGACCGCTCAGGCTGCCCTGAAACGGATTTGCTGTCGGAAAGTTCGCTGATTGCGTTTGCCCAGTAACGTAGGTCTGATTGTTCGCATCCACCGCGATGCCGGTGCCTACGTCAGCTCCGCTGCCGCCGAGGAAAGTTGCAAACTGCCCTGTATTGCTGGCAGTGGTTGCCGTCGTATCGATACGTGCCACAAACGCGTCTGTCGCTCCGCCACCGTACGAAGCTTGAATCGGGTTCAGCTTCGGAAAATCTGATGATGCCGTCGACCCCGTGACGCGCACTCCCTGAATCCCGTCGGCCGTAATCGCAAAACCTGTTTCGTCGCCAGTGCCCCCAAGAAACGAAAAGTAGTTCAGAGGATAGATATGGGTAGTGGTGTTCTGGGTGCCGCCAATCTTCGCGATGAACGCGTCGAATCCGCCAGCCAAGGTTTTCTGGTAGGGCGCAATGGTCGATGGAATGCTGGTACTCAAGTCGGCCGAGTTCGTAGATCCTGTAACGTAGGCGTTGTTCGCCGTGTCCACAGCAATCGCGAGCCCTGTGTCTTCCAACGATCCACCTAGATACGTTGAGTACACCAACTGCGGCCCTGCGGATCCCGTGGGCGGCGTGATCTTGGCCACAAACGCATCCCGGTTTGTAGCACCTGCGTTGCACGCGGGAGGAGTGGTCGGTGGGGGACTTGTCACCGGTATATCCAGGCATGACTGGCCCGCATTAAGAATTGGGAAATCGTTAGGAGGATCCGCTCCAGTATGCCGGAAGCTCGTTCCACCAGTGATGTAAATGTTTCCACTCGTGTCAACGGCAATGCCCCCGCCGACAGCGTCCCCGTTAACAGGGTCTCCTCCCCCGAAGTAACTCGAATAAGGAAGGCTGCTAGTTCCAGAGCCTGTAGTGCTCACCTTGGCAACGAAGAACTGGGTGGTCGGGTTTGATGGCGGCCACGGGAATGTCCCGGAGGTTACGGGGAAATCTGTCGAGGATGTCGTCATGCCAGTGACATATGCGTTGCCGCGGTTGTCAATTGCAAATCCAGTCGCAGTATCTGATCCGCTTCCAGAAAGATACGTCGAATAGAGCAGGTCTGTCCCCGCCGAGTTCAACTGACTGACGAAAACGTGAGTGCCCGGCGCCTTCGGTGAGGACTGGAATGCGTTCACCGAATGGGGATAGTTTGATGATGTCGTTGTACCGCCAATGTACACATTGAATCCGCCGTCGACGCCGATCCCCGCTACGGTCTCCGTTCCAGTGCCACCCAGGTAGGTAGCGAAGAGGAGAGTCGAGCCGGTTGCATCGAACTTCGCTACAAATGCATCATTGGGTGCGTCAAGTGTGGGCTGCGTAACACCAGTTGTAACGGGGAAATCCGCCGAGGTCGTCGTTCCCGCGACATAGAAATTCAATCCAGAATCGATTGCAATCTTGGTCCCGAACTCGTCGCCACTGCCCCCAAGAAAGGTCGAGTAACTTAAAACCGGGTCAATCACGAGAGTTCGAGTGCGATCGTAATCGGGAACGCTAAAACCGATTTCATTCTCGCTGCGGCGCACGAAATGCCCCAAAACTGGTTGCTCGCGGTTTCCATTCACCTGATACACGCGGGGCGCTTCCAGCCGGACACTGCCGGAAGACGTTTCAAGCTCAACCACTCGTTCGTTCACATGAATGGCGCGGGCGCCATTGAATCTGATTCCAATCTGCTTGGGATCAGCACCAGGAGCCACACGAAAATCGTATTCAAGTCGGCCTTCATTGCCGTAATAGATGAGATCGATTCCCGGATAGACCGAATCGTATCCAACGCGCGAAAACTGGTCGATCCCGGTGTGCCAGTTTTTGGCGTTCTTCCCAATGAGGTAATTGCTTTTCCCGGGCAGCATGTCGCTTCCGGTGATCCGCGCGGCCGGATCAGAACCCAGCAACTGCATCCTTAGAACGTTTGGCGCTTCGGTTTTGCCGCCATCCAATTTCAGGACTGCTTCGGTTTCAGTCAGGAAAATGCCGTACCCAGCACCCCGTGCCAGATACTTCACTCTCGAGTCTGTTTGACCGCGGTTCGATTCGAAATGGAGGGGTAGCTTACGGAGGGCGGAATTGAGAACGGTTGGCCGATTTAGAGCACGTTCGCTCGACGCAAACACCGCCATGTGCAAGAGCACCCAACCGGCGCTAACCAGAAGAGCCAAACCTGCCAATGCGACTGTCGTACGACGAGCGTTCCCCAAACACAGGTCCTTCAAACTCACATGCTCCTCCGGATATCCCAATTTCGTGGAGTAGAAAAGGAAATGTCACACACGCACAAAGACGGCTCCCCGCGCTCGGCGCAGTCGATCAGAACCTGTTACCAGAACTGGGCTAAAAGCAAACAACTACTTAAACATCTGAGAGATACGCTGTCAAGCTAACGGCCGCTGCAAATACCATCGGTTCAGTCAGATGCACGCTGCGGCTGTCGGAGATGCTACGTCGAAAAATTGGGCAGACTTCTTTTGCCGATCAACGTTCGACAGTGTTGAGCAGTGCCCGATGCAGTGGACGATTTCGCTGGAGATCTTCGCCAGTCGACATCTGCTCGCATTCAAGCCTCCTGTGCCGTTTACCGAATTAATTCCGCAGTTCGAATTGTTCTTGCAAACGTATGATAAATCAAAGAATCTTGCGCTAATCGTCGACGTCCTAGTGCGAGGCTGTGTTGGACTCGCAAGTCGAGGGCGAATGCTATTAGGCAAAGCGCTAATGAACAACCCGGACACGGCTCAAGAACGACGTACCATGCGGCGTTTCAACATGCGATTGCCTGCCGCAGTACGGATGGGTGGAACTTCAGACGAATTCTTCACAGAAACTCAAAACGTAAGCGCTCGCGGAGTGTATTTCTATCTTGACCGTCCTATCGAACCGGGGGAGCGGGTGGAAGTCACAATGACGTTTCCACCACACATTACACTTACCGACCCAGTGCGAGTAAAATTCGTCGCACGCGTTTTACGCGTCGAACCGCCGCTTCCGTCATCCCGAATTGGTGTGGCTGCTCTGATTGAAGAATACGAATTTCTTCGCTCACAGCAGACATCCGATTTCTATGCCGACCTCCGCCAGCAGTGGGAGCGGAGCAACTGAAACCTAGTCTCACGGGGGCAACAGGAAAAGACCATGGAAAAGAAAACAGGCATGAGCGGATCCTCTCTCTGGATCATCACCGTTGTTCTGATTGGAATCGCTGCGTGGATGTACTTACGGCCTTAAGCTCCGGCCGAACTGCGAGTTACCTTTTCGATCGTTCCAGTTCCGCGATCTCGCGCTTCAATCGCCCATACCGGCGCACGAGTGTGCTCAGGTACGCAATGTGGATGACCCACGTCGCAACGTAGGCGAGATAAAGGTAGCTTTCTGATTTCATCGGTTACTCCCAACATTCTCTAAAGACTGCAGTGCGATCGCTTCTTCCACTCGCCGCTGAACGACCTCGAGTCTATATCGCGACCAGCACACCATAAAGGCGAAGCATAAGAATGCAAGCCAGTTGATAAGCAAAGCATGCAACATATGAGGATCAAGCGAGCCGCCACCACCCATTACGGGCTGGGGATGTTGCGTACGGAAATACCAGATCGAAAAGTAGACGAACGGGACGCATAACGCGCCGAAAATCCCCAGTGCAGCTGCCAAAACAGCAGTTTGCCCGCCTGCTGCGAAGCGCCGCAACATCAAGTAGCTGACGTAGATTAACCAGACGATGAGTGTCGACGTCAGGCGCCAGTCCCAAGTCCACCAGATTCCCCATACAGGTCGTGCCCAAATTGGCCCTGTCACCAAGTTGACGGTGAGAAATACGAGTCCCACTTCCGCACCCACGAGAGCGAGAATGTCAGCTTTTTGGTTGCGACTGGCTAGATAAACGATAGAACCAACAAAATTGACGGCGAAAAGCAGGAATGCCGTCCATGCTGAGGGAACGTGATAATAAAAGATTCGTTGGACATTGCCCATCGTTTGTTCTGTGGGAGCGACGACGAGCGCCTGGTAAAGGCCATAACTCAACAAAAATGCGGTCAAAACCCCGAGGACCGGGAATATTCGCTTCATTCTGCGTTTAGCACCGTTTCGAATAAGAGAAGACAACTGGTAGTAAATACCAAATCGTAGGTGACAAGCAACACGATCCAAAAACGGGCACCCTCACCGGTCAGAATCGAATTTGTCGCCTGCACCATCCCAATGATCGCCGGAATGGACACGGGAAATAACAAAAGCGGCAACATGATTTCACGGCTTCTGGTTCGGATCGACATTGCGGCAAAGAATGTCCCGTTCACGACCAGAGCCCAGGTTCCGAAAATGGCCACCAGCACTAGCTGCCAGGCCGGCCCAATCGATCGCAATTGATAAAACATAACGAACAACGGAGTCATCACGATCTCGAGAACGATGACGAAAATAAAATTACCGATCGCTTTTGCAAGGAAAAGCGAATTCGCAGGTGCCGGCGATACCCGATATGCGTCCAGAACCTGATTCCGAATCTCTCGTGCCCAAGTTTGATTCAATGCAACAACGGCGGCAAACAAAAATGAAACCCAGATCAAGCCCCCTGCAATCTGTCGTGATTCTTCCGCTGTGGGATCGAAAGAAAAACTGAAAACAACAACTACAAGGAGCGAGAAAAAGAGCATCGAGTTGATGGCATCCTTCGAGCGCCACTCAAGCTGGAGATCTTTCCTCAAAGTCGCCGTGGTTACATTGCTCATGCGACCTCCGGAGGCGGTAGAAGACCGAGGGTTCGCGCTATGATTTTTCCGTGCTGCATCCAGACGAACTCATCTGCCGCGCCCTCCAGCAAAGAAGCCTGGTGCGTGACGATAAAGATTGTTTTACCGTCGTCGCGAATTTTCACCAGCAATCCAACCATCGTCTTGGCTGAATGTATGTCCACATTCGAGAAGGGCTCGTCGAGCAAAAGAATTTTCGGGTCGTGCAGCATCGCCCTCGCCAAGGACATTCGCTGGCGCATGCCTTGGGAATACTGTCCGACAGCACGTTGCAGTTCCGGGTCCAAGCCGACGTTCCGTATGGTCAATTCGTATCGCGTCTCATCCCGGATACCGTACAGCTGACCGTAGTAGCGCAGGTTTTCCATCCCGCTCATCTCGTCATAGAGCAACGATGGATGCGCCATGTAACCGATCTGTGCGCAAATTTCGCGATGGTTGGTAGAACTGAGCACGCGAACTTCTCCTCTGGTCGGACGATTTAAGCCGGCCACTGTGCGCAGCAACGTCGTTTTTCCGGCCCCGTTATCGCCAAGGATGGCGTACAACTTTCCCCCATCGAACGCCGCTGAAACGCCGCGGAGAGCTGCAAAGCGCCCAAATTGTTTGACCAGATCGGTTACGACGACTGCGGGTGCAGCCTGAGATGTGGCTGTGCTCAAAGTAGAGGCGCTACTCAAGATGTGAGATTTATAACTTCGGCAAGGATGATAACCAAATACCTCAAAGCCTGCTCAGGAAAAACTAGAAGCTGACAAGACGCAGGACTTTAATCCGCCATTCCTGTTGACTGCGGCGTCTCAATCCGCGTCATGCTCTTGCTTGGCTCATTTGTGGTGGGAACTGCCCCTGGCTGGCCGGGCGCCGGCGCATATTTGGAAGCGCATTTCGCTTGCAGTTGCTTGGCGTGAAATACGCCGTCCCGTCCGAAGCTGCCTTCGGCGAGGGCTTGTGAATCGTCCTTAAAAGTATCGGGCGGAGCTTCCGTTCCGGTGTAAACCACGGGCAGAGTCAGTTCTTGCTCTTTAAGGGTGAATTCAACGTGTGTGCCGGTCCGCTTAATCGAGCCGGGCACGACATTTCCAGCTACCCGCAAGCGCTTCGAATAAACGGCATCGTCCATGCCGCGAAGCTCTTTGATCGTGACATAGTAGCTCTTGCTGTCCTGAACGCCGGTGTATGCCAGATAGCCGAGTGCCGCCAGAATGAGCACGGTTACTCCGCCGAACTTCAAATACTTGCCGGTTTCCTTCGACATTGAATCCACACCTCTGCCTTTCTCAAAACTTTACGCTGGCCAACGAAGAGGGTCAAGCGTGAGTACCGTAGCCACACAACGTCTCTTGGCACCGCAATTAGGAGCTTGAACTCGCCCCAATGGCTCCGTCGCCAACGTATAATGTCTGTTATTCCACTCGGATTGAGGATGGTGTGATGTCAAAGAACGGAACTCCCTCGAATGGCGCAAATGGCGAAGGTTCCTATGTTGTCCCGCGTCCGCGCGCAGAATGGATTGAGCGCCGCAAAGCCAAAAATGTGGATGGCAATTTCTCGCAAATGCACTACGCTCGCCGCGGCGTCATAACCGAGGAGATGGATTACATTGCTGGCCGCGAAAAGCAGCCGGCGGAGGTTATAAGGGATGAAGTTGCCCGCGGGCGCATGATCATCCCGGCCAATATCAACCATCCTGAACTCGAGCCAATGGCGATTGGCGTCGCGTCACTTTGCAAGATCAACGCTAATATCGGCAATTCTGCAGTGACCTCCAACATCGACGAGGAGCTCAAGAAACTGCACACCGCCGTACACCACGGCGCCGACACGGTGATGGACCTGTCCACCGGTGGCGAAATTCACGAGATCCGCGAAGCGATCCTGCGACATTCGCCCGTGCCAATCGGCACAGTGCCGATCTACGAAGCGATTTCGCGTGTGAAGCGCGTGGAAGACCTGAACAAAGACGTAATGCTCGAGGTCATCGAAGAACAAGCTGAGCAAGGCGTGGATTACATGACCATCCATGCGGGTGTTCTGATTCAGTATCTCCCAATGGTGTCGAATCGGATTACGGGAATTGTGAGCCGTGGCGGGGCCATTCTCGCCCAGTGGATGGCACACCACCATAAACAGAACTTCCTCTATGAGTGCTTCGAAGACATCTGCAAAATCTTCGCGAAGCACGATGTCAGCTTCTCGTTAGGCGATGGCCTACGTCCGGGCTGCATTGCCGATGCCAGCGATCAAGCTCAGTTTGCAGAGTTGGCCACCTTGGGTGAACTCACGAAGAAAGCCTGGGAGTACGACGTTCAAGTGATGATCGAAGGGCCGGGGCATGTGCCGCTCGACAAAATCAAAGAACAAGTCGACAAAGAAAACGAGCTTTGTTACGAAGCGCCCTTCTATACGCTCGGGCCTCTCGTCACAGACATTGCACCTGGATATGACCACATTACCTCTGCAATCGGCGCCGCGATGATCGGATGGCACGGCGCTTCCATGCTCTGCTATGTCACGCCAAAAGAGCATCTCGGCCTACCAAACGAGAAAGATGTGAAGGATGGGATCATCGCCTATAAGATCGCGGCGCACGCCGCTGACATTGCTCGTCATCGACCCGGCGCGCAGGATCGCGACGATGCCCTGAGCTATGCCCGCTACAAGTTCGATTGGGAAAAGCAATTCGAACTCTCCCTCGATCCAGAGACCGCTCGCGCGATGCACGACGAGACGTTGCCCGAGGAAGGATACAAAACCGCCGCTTTCTGCTCCATGTGCGGACCGAAGTTCTGCTCCATGAATTATTCCTCTAAAGTTGATGAGTACAACAAGGAAGTTCACGGACTGCATAAGAAAAACTACTCAGACTTGGTAGAAAAGCTGGTGACGATCAAATAGCTACCGACTTGTTTCAGGCAATTGGCGGAGCCCTGAGTTGATTGCTCACCGGGAAGACTAGTGAAACTCCGCCACCCCATCCCATACCAACTGAACTGCGATCGCCAAGATCAGAAATCCGAAAACTCGGTTGATCGCGCCCATTGCGCTTGGACCGAGTCTGTTCACAAGCGGTCCGCCCAACCGCAACAACAGAAAAACGCAAACCGCGATCAAGACAATGCCAATCAGCATCCCGAGGTAGGCTGCGGTGGAATCGGCATGGGCGGCTAACCCCATAACGACTCCGATCGATCCCGGACCTGAAAGCATCGGCATAGCCATTGGGGTGAGAGAAATATCTTCTTTCGTCATGGCTTCATCGCTCTCAGCGACAGTCACTCGGCTTGACGAAGTCACCATTCCCCAAGCTGTATTTGCGACGATGAGCCCACCTGCGATATTTAAAACGGGAAGAGAAATGCCGAAAAAATGCAGCACAAATCTGCCGAACATCATGAAGACCGCCAGAATTGCGAATACATAAAAAGCAGTTTTTAATGCGGACCGATCACGATCCTTACCCGAATATCCTGAAGTCAAGGTGAAGAACAACGGAATGCCCCCAATCGGATTCACGATTGGAAAAAGCGCCAGAAATGTTGCTCCGGCCGCCGAAGGAAGTGACTTCAGCAAATGCGCGAGTGCCTGTTCCGCGTTCATGGAGACAGCACATGCTATTCGGTTATTGAAATTTCGGAAAGTAGTCCGAACCGGGACGGCTTCTTAATCGAGATCGGAATAACGTTTAATTCCGTCATTTGCACTTCGCCGCGGCGCTTTGGGCGAAGCTTCTGGATTAGGAGTTGGACGGGTGGCGGTAGAAACTTTCACTTTCGGGTGTGTCAGTTTTGATTTGATTTTGACGTCCGGTGAGGCACTCGGCTGAACTGCAGGCACAGAAACCGAAGTTGCTGCCGCAGCTGGCGTGACGCCGAGTTGCGCGGGTGCTGGAGCTCGCCTAACCACCCACACAGTCATTGCCAACACGATTGCTGCGAGCGCAATGAGAGCCGCGCGAGACTTCCATGCATGCATGGAGAAAGCCCACGATGAAGGGATTCGAATACGAAGCCGATTCGATTGCCTCCTGATCATCGCAACAGGATGCCCCAGCACTTCATCGATTTCGCTGATTACGTGCATCCCGTACTTGGAGTGCATCTTTGCCGTTCCAACCGGGGTCGCTTTGGGCCTAGGGATCGTGCGCGAGGACGGCTTCTCCACGAAGGGCGGTGAAGGAATCGAATTCAGAGCATCGGAGAACGTAGAAATGAGATCTTGAGTAATGGGTTGAGAGCGAACCTCAGCCCTCTCAACACTGCTTTCCATTGTCGGATCAATCGTCTTCACAGCTTCTCCGCGTATGGATTCCATCGCCGTATCCAGCCGTTCTTCAGTGGAGATGCTGGCCGACGATGATGGCTCATACCATTTTCTGGGCGCAGGAGTTTCAGGTGTGTGAAGTGAAGCCTGGACCAGCTTTGTGTTTAGGTATGCTTGCCGGCTACTAATGGCGCCAGGCGCGATAAAAACAGACAGGTCGTCGCGGTCGGGAAGTACTCCCGCCCTAATCAACGCCTCTTCGGGCGTGCAATCTTCGACTTGCAACTCAAGATCGGCAGGGGAAGTACAAATTTCAGAAGGAGACACAATCTCTACTTCGTAACCGCGTCCTCGCAACTCAGCTACGAGTTCCTGTGATTCTTGGAGAGCGCGAGTAATTATCCTGGCGAGTGGCATACTTCTTAGCCTCGAGTGGGCAACACATGCGGTAGGAGGGAGTGCATTTTAAACCCGCGAGTGCTGCGAGAACAGGGCAACTCAAGTGTAGCAGCTTCTCCATGCCACTTACCAATACAGAAAACACTGCAGGCAAAATGCAAATTCTTGCACTTCGGCCATTAAAAGAAGCACTGCTTTAACGGTAGTTTTCCAAGGTCTTAGCAGCTCGGCTAAGGGCTGTTGCCAGAGCATCGATCTGTTCACTCGTTTTGGACAAATCCCCCTTATCGATGGCCTCATTCACGCCCGGTATGACGACGGCGGCATAGCCGGTGTACTGCCCCGGAGCATAAATTGCATGGTGATACCAAGGTCGATTTGGCAAGCCCTGAGGAAGCAAGAGTGCCCGCTCGGCATCGCGTAATGTTGCATTAAGGCGTTTGGTGTCGCCATTCGTCTTTCGTTGTTTTTCAGCGATCTTAGCTCCAGCTTCTTGAAAAGCCTTGGCTGCTTCTACAGCATCATCGAATTTTGGAGATTGCCCTGCCCATCGTTTTTGCGCTTTGGCCCGAGCGGCGCTGATGTAAGCGCCGATCTCTTTGCCATAGCTTTCGTAGTCATACGGGAGAACGTCTAGATTCGACATGCGCAGGATTTCAAGACCATAAACTCGCGCCATCTGCTGTTCATAACTAAAATCCGGATCAGCGAATTTTTTAAACCATGCGAAATTGTCGAAAGCGGAATGGTACACGCCATAGCTGCCCGTAGAACTGACGTCTGTCGATGGGATTCCTAGATGCTGAAGAAAAACAGTGTAATCAGAGCCACTGCCTAGATCTCCTACGGGAACATCTTGTTTCGTCTGAACAGTCGGTTCTCGTTTGACTCCTCCGATAGCATCTTGTGGGCTCGCTGTTACCGCATCTTTGTCTGTCGCCGTTTTCCAAACCTGATAGACGGTGCCTCCTTTCGGACTCGGCACCGCCTTCGTGACCTCGCGCACGAATTCTTTCAAGCTAGGAACCGCCGACGCCCCGAACTTGGCCCCAGAAACGGCAACGTCCATGTTGAAATACGCGACGGCATTTGCCAGCTCTTTCGTGTTTTGCTCACCCCATTCCGTTGAGCCGATCAGTCCTTGTTCTTCCGCATCCCAGCTGCCGATCACGATGGTCCGCTTCGGCTTCCAGCCTGTCTTCAACAGCTCTCCCAGACCGTGAACACTCTCGAGCATCGCCGCTGTTCCGCTGTTTGGGTCGACCGCACCATACACCCAAGCGTCGCGATGATTGCCAGCTACAACCCAATCATCGGGGAGCTCACTTCCCTTCACTGTGCCGATCACGTTCCAGATAGCCCGAAACTGATAATCCTGCTTCAGATGGATTTTGACTTTTGCGGGGCCAGCACCTGTGTGGTACGTGAAAGGCAAGGCGCCCTGCCATTCGCGCGGCGATTCTGGACCGCCCAGATGCTCAAGGATTGGCCAAGCATCGGCATACGAGATTGGAGTGGTCGGCACGCGAGGCAATTGAGCCGCCTGCTCCGGCGATGTGCGCTGAGAATCGGGAAGGTCGGGTACGGATGCAACTCCGGGTGTCGTCGGGTCACCGGGGTACTGGAACATATACCCCACAGAGCCGCGTTGTACGCCACTGTCTGGGCGCCACGGGCCCACAGGATATTTGTCTCCCCGACGCCAGCCGTCGTCAGCAGGATCGGAATAGATCAACACTCCTGCGGCGCCATGTTCCTGCGCCACGAACGACTTGACGCCGCGAAAATTCTGCCCGTATCGGACGAGAACGATCTTGCCGCGCACATCCACGCCAAGCTGCTTGAGCTTATCGAAATCATCGGGGGATCCGTAATTCGCGTACACCACCTCTGCCTCAGCGTCGCCTGACGGAGACATGCCGTTGTAAGGCGGGACAATGCGCGGGTCATCTTGAAACGGGTCCGAACTCACCTTTTCTTGCTTCGGACCATGCATCGTGACACCAGCTGGCGCCGTGAGGTCCACACTGATCTCTGAGGGATAGTTCATCCATACACGGTACTCAACGATTTGGGTATCCAAGCCGGCTTCGCGGAATTTGCTGGCGACATAGTCGGCCGTTGCTTTGTCTTCGGGAGACGCGGCAATATGAGGTGCTTTGGTCAGAATGCGCAAATGCTCTTCGGCCAACTTCGCATCTGGAACCGCCAAAAAGCGTGATTCCAGCGTTGCCTCGGCAGCGGAATCCCGAAATCCAGTAATAACGGGAGCGTCCGACGCAGAAGCTGCTTTGACCTGAGCTTGCTCGGAGAGAAGTCCAGCCAAAAAAAATGCCAATATTACGATCGTCGCGTAAGTGATCTTCATTGGGTTCGTTTTACTTTTGGCTCCTCCGCTTGAGATCTTCAATGGATTCCTTCCAATGCGCTCACGATATCTTCCAGAGGTGCAACTTCGCCCACCGAATAAAATTTCTGAAACTGAATTTTGCGATTCATCCCCAGTACAAAGATTGCCGGCTGCGCAGCTCCTCGGAATGGCTCATCGTCACGAAGTACTCCGTACTTTCGACACACATCGCCGTGAGGCCAAAAATCGGAGCACATTAAAAAGTCGAATGGTCCAATTTCACGCTCCCACGCCGTTATGTTCATGATGGAATCGACGCTGATCGTGATGATTTCTGCTTTGTGGCGTGTATATTCGCTTCTCCCAGCCTGGAATTCGACCAACTGTCGGGTGCTAACAACGTCCCAATTTAGCGGATAAAAAGCTAGAACAAGCATTGACGTTCCAGACTTGGAACTGAGCCGAAGCCGCTCTTTTACACCGTTACGAAGTACCGGCAAATCGAAATCCGGGGCGACATCACCGATTTTCAGTTTTAGTTCTTTCACTTGTCGTGGTTCACTCGCGTGTGTCAATCCGAATTACCGATTGTAAATGGTTATCGACTTTCCAACGGACAGGAGGTGAGCTTGCTGGGAATAGAATAAAAAAGTATGCCAGCTCCAAATGCAACTACCCGATTCTCGTCGCGTGTCGATAATTATGTTCGTTACCGTCCGGGTTACCCAATTGAGATCATCGCGTTTCTTCACGACAGATGCGGACTCCGCCCCGAGCACGTGATGGCCGACATTGCATCCGGTACAGGCCTGTTTACGCGTTTGCTGCTGGAGAATGGGAATCGAGTTTTTGCGGTTGAACCAAACGATGAAATGAGAATCGCTGGGGAGCGATATCTCGAAAGCTTTCCGGGCCTCACGAGCGTCCTCGGTCAAGCGGAAGCTACAAAGCTTCCGGACAAGTCAATGGATTTCATAACAGCGGCACAGGCCGCTCACTGGTTCGATCGTGATGCGGCACGAAAGGAATTTGATCGGATACTGAAACATCACGGATGGTGCGTGCTGATCTGGAACGAGCGATGTACTGAAACCACGCCGTTTCTCCGGGATTATGAGCAAGTGCTCTTGGATTATGCGATTGACTACAAGGAAGTGCGCCAGGAGCGCACGACTTCCGTGATCCATGAATTCTTCGCTCCTAATCCATACGAGGAGCACGTTTTCGATTATCGACAGGAATTTGATTATGCAGGTCTGGAAGGTCGACTGCTATCGTCTTCGTATGCACCGCTGCCCGACCACCCCAATCACCTTCCCATGATCGCAAAGCTTCATGAAATTTATGATCGGCATGAGGAAAGCAGTCGGGTGAGCTTCGACTACAAAACTCGAGTGTTCTTCGGAAGACTTTCAGCAACTACAGCGCATTGAGGCAAGGCGGGCGATGATCGCCCGCCATAAGGTATCCGCTGTCTACAGCGCGCTCATATTTGACAAGAACTCACCGTTTGTCTTGGTCTTTGACAGCTTATCAATGAGCAATTCCATCGCTTCTACTGGCGACAATGGGTTGAGAACCTTCCTCAGCACCCAGATGCGCTGTAGGTCTTCCTTTGGAATCAGCAACTCTTCTTTACGCGTCCCAGAGCGCTGAATGTCGATCGCTGGGAACGTGCGCTTATCCACCAGCTTGCGCTCAAGGATGATTTCCGAGTTGCCGGTACCCTTGAATTCTTCGAAGATCACATCGTCCATACGAGAGCCGGTATCGATGAGGGCCGTCGCGATGATGGTCAGTGAACCGCCTTCCTCGATGTTACGAGCCGAGCCGAAGAATCGTTTCGGGCGCTGCAAAGCATTGGAATCGACGCCGCCGGAGAGCACCTTGCCTGAAGGCGGCACGATCGTGTTATAAGCCCGCGCAAGACGAGTGATCGAATCAAGAAGGATTACGACATCCCGTTTGTGTTCGACTAGTCGCTTCGCTTTTTCAATCACCATCTCTGCAACTTGCACGTGACGAGCTGCTGGCTCGTCGAAAGTCGAGGAGATTACTTCGCCTTTTACGGAGCGCTGCATGTCGGTGACTTCTTCCGGACGTTCGTCGATGAGCAGGACCATCAATACGACTTCCGGATGATTCGCTGTAATCGAGTTGGCGACGTTCTGCAAAAGCATGGTCTTACCAGCACGCGGCGGCGATACGATCAGGCCACGCTGGCCCTTCCCGAGCGGCGTCAACAGATCCATGACGCGGGCGCTGATGTTTTCGCGCGTGGTCTCGAGCTTCAGACGCTCCTGCGGATAGAGCGGCGTCAGGTTGTCGAACAGAATCTTGTTGCGCGCTTCGTCGGGCGACTCAAAGTTGACGGCTTCAATTTTGACGAGAGCGAAGTACTTCTCACCTTCATGAGGCGGCCGAACTTGTCCACTGATGGTGTCGCCTGTCTTGAGATCGAACTTGCGAATCTGGGAGGGAGAGACGTAGATATCATCTGGCCCAGGCAGGTAGTTGTAATCCGGCGAGCGGAGGAAGCCGTAGCCGTCGGGGAGAATCTCGAGTACGCCCTCGGCGAAAATGTGGCCTTCCTTTTCGCTCTGCGCCTGGAGGATCTTGAAGATAAGATCCTGCTTACGCAGACCGCTGGCCCCGGGCAGATCCAGAGATCGGGCGATCTTGGTCAGCTCGGTAATATTTTTTTCTTTTAATTCAGCGATGGTCATTAATCACCTACGGAAGATTTTTAGGCAGGTCGTTAGAGGGTTTGGGGGACCTTCGAAAATAAAACAGGCAGGGCTGCCTCAGGCAGCCCGCCGTTGAGCTTCTGTCACATTCTCGGGTTCGGACAAAACGGCCTGCCGATCCGAACCCGCAATGCGATCCAATACTTCGTTCATGGTTTCCTGAATACGAGTGTTCGGTTTGTGGAACCGACGGGTAGCCTTTGAGGCTAGCTGACACAACATGTAACGGTTCCGCAAAGTATGTAGTGCATCGAAAACACGATCCGAGCGCATGAAGTAGGTCTCCTCACCTGGATGTATGGCTGTGACCCATTTGAAAGCTGTAGCTACAGAACCTGGTTGCGGTTCTTTCCTAAGTTTGAATGGGTAAAAACGGGAGCCAGATCACCCAAATAGATGCTCCGCCTAGCCCCAAAGTTGCTCAATTTTATGGAGTTGACCCAGTTCCGGGGCGGAGGTTCTCAGGACGACAACGAGTATTTTATGTCCGAGGAACAGCCTAACGTACAAGCAAACGATCTTTAGGTCAAGGAATATTTCTGTGCCCCATTTTACCGCGTACAAGTCTGAAAACAAGCCAGTTACAGTACTTTGTTCCCATCGCTGAAATTTATGCCCAAAACGTTCGATCCAGTGTGCGGTACTGAATCGCCTCAGCGATGTGCTTAGTATCGATAGCCGCAGACCGGTCAAGATCAGCAATCGTGCGGGCCACCTTTAATATTCGATCGTGCGCACGTGCGCTGAGTCCTTGCTGGGTCATGGCTCGTTCAAGCAGGCGCTCGCAATCGGCAGAGAGTTCGCAAAATTGCCTCATGTGACGGGGCGCCATTTGGGCGTTGCTATAGATCTTTTCCCTGCAACTTTGAAAACGTTGCAGTTGGATCTCACGTGCGCTGATCACGCGCTCAAGTATGCGAGTCGAGGATTCCGGTTCGCTCCCGCTTCGCATCTCTTTATAGTTCACAGCAGGCACATCAATGTGGATGTCGATTCGATCTAGGAGTGGTCCTGAGATTTTTGAAATGTAGCGCTGAATCATCGGCGGCGTACAGTGGCATTCGCGAGTACGATCGTTGTGGAATCCGCACGGGCACGGGTTCATTGCTGCAGCGAGCATAAAGCGTGCTGGAAAATTCAAGGACATGGCTGCGCGCGCGATGCAAACACTGCCGTCCTCCAGCGGTTGACGCATAACCTCTAGAACGTTTCGCGGAAACTCCGGGAGTTCATCCAAGAAAAGGACCCCGTTGTGAGCCAGCGAAACTTCCCCCGGCCGGGGAATCATCCCGCCGCCGATTAAGCCAGCATCCGAAATCGTGTGATGGGGCGCCCGAAATGGCCGAGCGCCCACTAGTCCGGCACGTGCGTCAAGTACGCCAGCAACGCTGTGGATCTTAGTGGTCTCAAGCGCTTCCTCAAAGCTCAGCGGCGGCAGAATTGTCGGAATGCGCTTGGCTAGCATGGTCTTGCCTGAACCCGGCGGACCAATCATCAGAATGTTATGTCCGCCGGCGCACGCTATTTCCAGAGCGCGCTTTGCGGTGGTCTGGCCTCGAACATCCTTGAAATCGACAATGTGGTGGTGCGCTTCACGTAGGAGAGCGTCTGATTCAACACGAATGGGCTTAATCCCATTGCCGGTATTCACAAACTGGATTACGTCTAGCAAAGAACGAACTGGGTACACGTCAACGCCACCTACCATGGCAGCCTCTCGGGCATTCACTTCGGGCACAATTAGTCGGGGAACCTTCTTCGCGCGAGCTTCAAGTGCGATAGGCAGTGTGCCTCGAATGCCGCGAATTCCTCCATCCAAGGACAGTTCGCCCACGAATAAAGCGTCTGGAATCGCCTTCTTGTTTAATCCACCATAGGCACCGCAAATACCGAGTGCCATCGGAAGATCAAATCCCGACCCTTCTTTGCGGATGTCAGCCGGCGCAAGATTGATCGTAATGTGCGTCGGAGGAATGTCGTATCCACAGTTCTTCAGCGCAGACCGGACACGATCGCGGCTTTCTCGCACGGCCGCATCGGGCAAACCTACGGTATGAAAGTGGTCTTCGTTGGTTTTAATCCCAGAAACATCTACTTCGACCTCAATGATATTGGCATCGATCCCATAAACAGCAGCGCTCAGCGTTTTATAGAGCATGGATTAAGATTCAGGCGGGAACACACGAAGGTCGGGAGACCCGATACAAACTTACTTTCTTGAAGCTGGAGAATCCGTGACAAATGTCACCCCTCTTGGTGAGAAATGTTCCGGTACGACGGAACCAAACAATCCAATAATGATTAAGTTGTTCGGAACACTCGCCTCAACTACGATTCGGAATGCTAGGAGGCGATCCAGCAACTTCGAGAACGGTTCCTGGATTAGGTAGGAATGCCAGAAAACGATTCGCAACCCGCACAGACCTCACGAGCCCCGAGCCGTTTGGAACGAGAAGAAACCAAGCTGTGGCGCATGGTTCTGTTTTTTCTCGTCCTGCTCGCAACGGCCGTGGCTGCATTGAGCTGGGAAAGACTGCAGTCTCTTCCTTATTCCTTATTAGCGATTCCAGTTGGATTGCTGGCTCTGGCTTTTCTCTTTGCTAGCTACGCCTACGGACGCCACAAGGAAGTAGCGAACCTGAAGATCCTGCTGAAAGGACTGGAAGAACGCACGGGGGTGGCGCCTTCCGAAGAGCAGATCGAACAGCTAAATCAGGTCATTGCCAAGTCCCAACGCAGTTTCAAGGAACTCATCGATGCGTTCGATGACGTAGCGTTTGCAATATCCTTGGATGGAACTTTTCGTACAGTGAATCGGCGTGTCACGGAGTTTTTGGCATGTTCCTACTCGGATGTGGTGGGTCATAAGCTCGATGACTTCCTCGAAGAACCGACCCGCGATCGAGTCGAACCGGCCCTCGCTCGATTCGTAGGAAAACCGCACTGGAGTGGTGTAATTCCAGTCCGCTTGAAGAATGCATCGCGCACGCTTTACTTCGATTGCGTGCTGAATGGCATTTTCCAAAGTGGTGAACTGGTAGGCGCCAGCGCGCTCGCGCGCGACATCACGGGTCAAAGAGAGAAGGAACGGCGGTTCACCGAACTTTTCGAGACGCTTCAAGAGGGGGTCTATTTCTGTAACAGCGACGGCAAGCTTCTGGACGCCAATCCTGCGCTCGTCGCCCTGCTTGGCTACTCCTCCAAAGATGAGCTGCTCACGCTCGACCCAGCTGACCTCAATTACGACCGAAGTGAAAAGCCCGCACTCAGCGTCAGCCCCTCCGAGAAGCAAGGTCTGCGCACTCGCGAAATCACATTGCGCCGAAAAGATGGGGCAACCATAATCTGTATGGATTCGGCTCGTGCGGTTTGGGACGACGGCGGCGAGATCGTCCGTTACCAGGGCACGTTGGTCAACGTGACAGAGCATCGGACGATGGAGAAGCAGCTACGTCAGCAGGAAGAATTTCAGCGCAGGATGCTCGAGAGTTTCCCCGATCTTATCCTCGTCGTAGATCTTGAAGGCCGGTACCGCTTTGTAAGCAGCCGGATCACCGATTTGCTTGGCTACCGCCCTGACGACTACCTCGGGAAAAAAATGGAGGAAGTCGCGAACAGCGCCCCCGAGTTGGCGGCGCTGTACCGGAACATCTCTTCTGGCAAACATCTGGTCGCTTCCGCCGAGTACACCACGAACCACCGTGACGGCAGTGGCAGAACGATGCGAGCCTCGGCCAGTCAACTCACCGACACCATAGGGAAACCGAGTGGCAGCGTAATCTCCGTCCGCGATATCACGGTTGAAAAGAAGATGGAACAGCAAGTGATGCAAAGCGAACGTCTGGCGGCCATGGGACAGATGATCGGCGGATTTGCACATGAACTGAACAACCCCCTCACCAGCATCCTTGGTGCAAGTGAGCTTCTTCAGGATGGCGAGACGAATGAAGCGTCCAAAAAACAATTAACTATGCTTCATCAGCAAGCTCGCCGAGCGGCAGAAATCGTTCAGAATCTCATGTATTTTTCCCGTCCTCCAGCGCCTGGAAAAACCAAGGTGGACATCGGCGAGTTGATCGACCGGACTCTGCATTTGCAAGCCTATTCGCTGCGCAAAGCAAATATCACCGTGGATTTCAAACGTGAAAACATGCTACCCGGCACAATTGGCGAACCACGGCAACTGATGCAGGTCTTTTTGAACCTCATTTTGAATGCCGAACAAGCAATGAGGGAAGGCCAGGGGAAAGGGACGCTCAGGATCCGTTGTGGCCAGCATGAAAAGTTTGTCTGGGCCACCTTCCAAGACGATGGCCCGGGCATTGCTGCCGAAATCCTGCCCCATATCTTCGATCCCTTCTACACAACAAAGCGTCCGGGACGGGGGACTGGGTTGGGACTGAGCATTTGCAAAGCGGTCTTGAAAGAACACGGAGGGAATGTCGAGGCGTCCTCCACTCCCGGTGGCGCATTATTCACAGTGATGCTGCCGATTGCATCGCAAGAAGCGGCGGCTGCCAGTACAGAGTAGCGGAGTTCGTAGCATCCCTCCGATTCTGGTTAACGCTGAGACGAGCTTATCGTTCCACTGCCATCGCAACTGCATTCCCTCCGCCCAAACACAATGCGGCGATGCCGCGATGAACATCGCGGCGGATCATCTCATAAATCAGAGTCACCAGAACTCGTGCACCGCTCGCCCCAATCGGGTGACCGATAGCGACCGCACCGCCGTTTACGTTTACACGGTTCATGTCCAACCCGAGTTCACGAATCACACCCAATGCTTGGACCGAGAACGCTTCGTTCAGTTCATACAAGTCCACGTCATGCTTGCTCCAGCCAGTTTTTTCCCAGATTTTTTTAACGGCACCCACAGGAGCCATCATGACCCACTTGGGTTCCACCCCGCTGGTTGCTTGTGCGACGACACGAACCATTGGTTTCACTCCGAGCTCGTTGGCGCGAGTTGCGCTCGTGACAACGACCGCCGCGGCTCCGTCATTTACTCCCGGAGCATTGCCTGCAGTAACCGTGCCATCTTTCTTGAAAGCTGGCTTTAGAGCACGAAGGCTTTCAATTGTTGTGTCTTCGCGTGGCGATTCATCTTTGTCGAAGACAATGGGCGGCTGCCCTTTCTTTTTGGCGGGAATCTCGACGGGCACGATCTGCGATTTGAAACGGCACTCCTTTATCGCGGCGATGGCTTTGCGATGAGAGTTCACCGCAAATTCATCCTGCTCTTCGCGAGTGATGCCGTACTTCTCCGCAACATTCTCTCCCGTAATTCCCATGTGATAGTCGTTGTAGATGTCCCAGAGCCCATCATGAACCATCGAATCGATGAGCTGCCCATTTCCCAACCGATAACCTTTGCGTGCCTGCGGAAGAAGATACGGAGCATTGGTCATTGACTCCATGCCACCGGCGACGACGACTGAACTGTTTCCAGTCTGAATCGCCTGGGCTGCCAACGCGACTGCCTTTAGACCGGATCCACAAACCTTGTTGATGGTCATGGCACCCACCTCCGGAGCCAATCCACCAAAGATGGCAGCCTGTCGGGCTGGGTTCTGTCCAAGCCCAGCACTCACGACATTGCCCATGATGCATTCATCCACTTGAGCCGGTTCGATTCCGGCACGCTTCACAGCTTCGCGAACTACAATCGCGCCAAGTTGAGGGGCTGTGAAGTCAGTGAGGCTTCCTTGAAATTTTCCAACAGGCGTTCTGCATCCAGAGATGATGACGACATCGTCGAAACCCGCCATAAATAAGCTCCTAAATGATTCTTCGCTTACTACATTATAGATGTGCTTCGCACAAACGGGATGCACATCACATCACGTCGTCTCAATTGCAACGAGAGATCTCTTCCTGCACATGCAAGAATTCTCGATCGGCATGGCGTGATCAAAATTCGTATTCCTCTCACACAAGCTGAGTGCACTCGATCCGCGAGAGCGTCATTTTCGGTTCCGCATTGCGCTCGGTGACTTTGGTACATCGTTCGAGTGAAGCTGAACGATCATTTTTCTCTTGACATCACTTTTTATTGACTCTATACATTCAATCAGTTGCAACAAAATACCGTTGCAAATTTCCATGAAGAATGGAAGGGAGAATAGATCCATGGCAACCAAGAAGAAAGCTGCGAAGAAGAAAAAGAAACACTAAGCAGTTCTAAAGTAAAAAAACGCGGGGACGCCAAAAGCGTCCCCAAAGTTTTTTTGGCCCAATCTTTTACTCAGGCTCGAGCGGCACTGATTGCCTTCACAGGCGCGACGTTTCTTTCAGTCGCCGGACAAAGATTACGGTAAGGGCAAGAGCCGCATTGAAAGCCCGGTTTCGCGGGAAACTTACCTGCGACGATATCTGCCGCCACTTTTTCAACCTTCAAACGCGCTGCGTTCAACGCATACTGATCTCTCAGCGTTTCAATCCGGCTGTTGTCTTCCAGATTGTGAAACGCAATCCTGCTCGCCACGGTGGCCCACTTCTCCTGAGCGGCTAAAGCATAGATCGATAATTGCAGGCTCTCGTCGGCATCCTTCTGCGATCGAGCCTTTCCGGTTTTGTAATCAACGATCGCCATCGTTCCATCTTCCAAACGATCCATACGATCAATTCGCCCGCGAATCGTCGCCTGTCCAACCTGAATCGTGAATGAGGCTTCAGTTTCTGCAATCTCTGGTTGCGGTGCTCTTCTTACCGCGTGCAGGAACGTGCGCAGCTGTTCCACACCCTGCAGCTCATACAGATCATGCTGATACCTTTCCTCGATACCGGCATCGGCTAGCGTGGACAGGAATACGTCGATGACCGCCTCGTCGTTGATCTCACGTCCATGACGCACTGCTTCGTAGTAAGCCAACAAGGCTCGATGCATCGCTGAGCCGTAGTGAAGCGCAGCTGATACTTCTCGGGGAATGTTCCAATCGCGTTCCAGTTTAAAGCGCATCGGACAACGCTCGTAGATATCAATCGCACTCGCACTCAGCGAAGAAATCAGTCCTTCCTGTGGCGGCATCGAGAACCAATTCGAGGCGTTGGAATTCGGAAGAACGAACGTCTCTTCTTCCGCAAACAGGTCAACCTGCATGGCTCGCGCTGCGCGATGATTTCTAAAAACGTCTGCCTTCTTATCCGCAAGAAGTTCCCGGATAAAACCTGCGGGCGTGGGGTCGACCTTGCCTACCCCGTTCTTGGCATAAATGGTCAGAGACTCGCGCGCGCGCGTCATAGCAACGTAGAAGAGGCGCCGCTCTTCCTGTTCGTTGAGCACGCTACCTTCGTCATCTGAAAGAGAATCGGGCGAGCGGAGTTCGCGTGGAAAAGCTACCAGTGGCTCTCGATAATTATTGGGAAAACAGCCTTTATACGCTCGCAAGATGGAAACGTGATCGAATTCCAAGCCCTTTGCAGCATGTACCGTCATGAGACGGACCGCATCTTCATCGTTGGCCCCAAGGGGCACACTGCCTCCCGCCTCCGCGAAATATTCGAGGTATTCGAGGAACTCCTCTGGCCGTCCGGTTTGCGTAATCGGTTTTCGCTCCCAGCCGGATGCGAAATCCAGAACAGCTTGTACCGAGGGTAAACTGCAATCCACTTCGAAGTGTCGAGCGACCAGCTCGAGAGCATGTCGGACCTTACATTCGCGGCTGTTTAAAATCTCCTTGGCTTGACTCACCGCCTCCAGCACCGCAGGCCCGTTCTTCACATCAGGTAAAACTCCGGCCAGCAGGGCGGCGCGACCTGCAGCTTTCATGGCCGCTCGGAGTTCCTTGGCCTCAATCCCGAAACGCGGCATCGCAGCAACCCGAAACAGGCTGGCCGAATCTCCGACGGAAACAGCCGCCCCGAGACCGGCCAATAGATCGCGTACCTCACTCGTATCCAGAACATCCATGTTTTCGATCGTGAAAGGAATTGAGTTCTGGATTAGCTCCTCCACCAACTCGTCCCGATGGCTGTGAGTCCTGTACAGGACTGCAAAGGAGCTCCATGGGCAGCGCAGCTGTCTCCGCTTAGAACGTAGTTCATTAATGAGATCTGCCGCCTCGAGTTCCCTGGCGCTCCAAGTGGCGATCTGAACCGGCATGGCAGCGCCGAGAGAACTTGCCCCTGTGATTTGATCACGAACCGATACTAGCGGCAGTCGTTCGTAGGCAAGCTTCTGAGCTTCTCCGCTGAAAACCGGGTTCTTCGCAATTACTGAATATGCGCACTGCAGAATAGGCTTCCTCGACCGACGATTCTGGTCCAGCACTACCAACTGCGTTTCCGGAAACATCCGCTGAAAGAGCGCAAAGGCGGCGCTGGATGCTCCTCGGAAGCGGTAAATCGACTGGTCTGGATCTCCCACGGCAAAGATATTCCTTGCGGTGCCCGCCAATGCAGACACGATTCGAATCTGTGCATAGTTAGCATCCTGGAATTCGTCGACCAGGATGTACCGAAAGCGGCTGATCTCCTCCTCGCGCACAGTTGAATCCCCATAAAGCAGATCGTGGGCTTTCGTGATCATGTGGCTGAACGTACCCAGGTTCTGTTCAGCCAGCCATTTCTCTAATGTTGTGAAAACTCCTGCAATCTCCTGGCAGCGGGCAACAGTTTCCTCTTCGGGGATGGCCTCCTTCGAATGAGACACTCGAGGCACGCATACTTCTCCCCGGGAAAGGCGGTTTACATACTCCTCATATCGTTCCGGAGTTACCAACTCATCCTGGCAACGGCGCAAAAAATCCAGCAGATCGTTCAGAAACTGACCCACGTTGGCAGCACGGGTGTAGTGCGAAAGATTCAGTTCACGAATGCGCCGCCGAAGGAAAATCCAAAGGTCCTTGTCGTCGAGCACCCGAAACTGTCGACCCGTTCGGTGCAGCAAGCCGTTGCAGTAGGCATGGAAAGTCTGCGCATGAAGCTTCGAAGCATCGTGCTCTGGCAGCGCTTCGCGCACTCGCCCGCGCATCTCAGTCGCGGCGTTATCGGTGTAAGTGAGAGCGAGAATCTCGTCCGCTTTGGCGTGGCCTTCCCGAATCAGGTAAGCGATTCGTTGAACTAGTACCGAAGTCTTGCCTGTTCCTGCTCCGGCAATGACCAGCAGTGGTCCGTGGACGTGCTCGATTGCGACCTTCTGCTTTTGATCAGGAACGAACTCTCGGATGGGATTCGGCTTCTTCGCTACAGCCATTTACGCTGAGCATAGCAGAGAAGCCTGAGGATTTTTGCTGTGGAATGTGTCAACTAAGTTCGGAAAAAACAACAGCGAGCGCCGAAATCACTGCCGTTTCGGTGCGGAGTATTTGCGATCCGAGCGAGGCCGATCGCCATCCCGTTTCTCGGAACTCTTTCTCTTCCTGTGGTGCCCATCCCCCCTCGGGACCAACGGCTAGAGCCATTCCGGCCTGCCCCTCAGTTGAGCCTAAAACTTCTGTCAATCGGATTGCTCTTTCATTCTCACTCAGAAAAACGCGAACAGTACCCTTGCAGGAGACGGCTTCTCTCACCGTTAGCGGGTCGGTAATCTCCGGGATCGTTTCTCGTCTCGATTGCTCAGAAGCCTGTCGCGCAAGTCGCCGCCAGCGCTCTACTCGCTTTCGCGCCGCGACGACCAAGTGTCGATCGGAACGCTCTGCACAAAACGGCAGAATCCGCGCAACACCGAGCTCCGTGGCTTTCTCAATGGCCCACTCCATTCGATCAAACTTGAAAATGGCGAGAACAACAGACACGTTGGGGAGCGCCACTGTCCCGACCTCATCCCCAAGTTCAAATTCGACTCGCGCCTCCTCGATCGATGCGATTCGGCCACTCCGGACTGACCGTCCAGTCGAGATGTCGAATATCTGTCCGAGCCGCGCTCGCAAAACTCGCACGAGATGATCAGCGTGATCGCCAACGATTACAGCCCGATTGTCATGAACTTCGTCGGCAATCCACCGGCGGCGGGTCATAGGAATTGTGGATTCACCCAAACAGATGCAGCCGGTCAGTTGAAAATGTTTCTCATCTTGTCGAGCAAGCTGCGGTTCTGAGGTCTATTTTCGACGTGTGTGATCGAATCCAGCTCCTGCAAGAGCTCTTTTTGACGTTTGTTCAGCTTTGACGGCGTTTGGATCCGAACCTCAACGTATAGATCACCTTTGCCGTGGCTATTGAGAACTGGCACTCCCTTGTTACGGATACGAAACTTGGTTCCTGACTGAGTTCCGTCCGGAATTTTCAGCTTGTGCTCGCCCTCCATCGTGGGAACCATGATTTCAGTCCCCAGTGCCGCTTGAGTGAACGATACCGGAATCACGCAATAAAGGTCGTTTTCCACGCGTTCGAAGAACGAGTGCTCTTTCACATGCAGTACGACATAGAGGTCACCTGGAGGTCCGCCAAAGCTGCCGGCTTCTCCCAGGCCGCCAAAACGTATCCGTGTGCCGTTCTCGACTCCTGCCGGGACCTTAGCTTCCACCACTCGCTCACGAAGTATGCGGCCTTGCCCCTGACATTTTTGGCAAGGATCCGTGATTACTGTGCCCGCGCCCTGACAGGTTGAGCACGTGCGGGCAACACTGAAAAATCCCTGCTGATAACGAACTTGCCCGCGACCGGCGCAGGTGCGACATTGGACAGGAGCTTTGCCCGGCGCGGTACCCGCTCCTCTGCAGTCTTCGCATACTTCATGCTTTCGAACGTTGATACGTTTTTCAGTTCCGAAAACTGCTTCGTCGAATTCAAGCTCCAGATCCTCGCGCAGATCAGGTCCACGCTGAGCGCGTGTCCGTCTGCGACCACCACCAAAGATTTCACCAAATCCAAAAAACTCACCAAAGATGTCGGTAAAATCCTGGAAGATCGTGGGGTCGAATCCAGCCGTGGCTCCTCCGCCCTGTACTCCGGCGTGACCGAAGCGGTCATAAAGCGATCGTTTTTCGGAGTCGATCAGGATCGTATACGCTTCAGTAACTTCTTTGAACTTCTCTTCTGCCTCTGCGTTTCCGGGATTCCGATCCGGATGAAACTGCATGGCCAGCTTGCGGTAAGAACTCTTGATCTCTTGCTCGGTGGCAGTGCGGGATACTCCAAGTAGTTCGTAGAAATCTTTTTTTACGTTCGTAGCGATGGCGTAATTCCTTCCTGAACTGGCAGACGAAGTGCTTCACGATTCTAATTTTTGGCGACTCTGACCATGGCGGGTCGAAGCAAACGGTCTTTCAGCATATAGCCAGACTGCAATTCTTCAAGCACCTCATGGTCACGAGCGTCTTCAGTTTCGACCATTTCGATGGCCTCATGCACGTGAGGATCAAACTGCTTGCCTTTCGCATCAACCCTGCGAACTCCCGCTTTCTGGAGAACGTCTTGCAGCTGCTTGTAGATGAGTTCTATCCCAGTTCGGAATTCGGATGGTTGCCCCTCCGCAGCATTCAGGGCGCGTTCAAAATTATCGATTACCGGCAATAAGGCTTTAATCACGTCCGCCGAGGCATAATCTCGATAGTCCTGCTGTTCACGCGCTGCGCGTTTTCGAGCGTTGTCGAACTCAGCTTGAGATCGTGCCAGGCGATCAAGAAGCGCATCGCGCTCATTTTTTAGCTTCTGAAGTTCATTCTCTTCCGTGACCACCATGGAGGAGGGAGTTGTTTCTGTTTCGCCCTCCTCGCCGGCGGGCAATTCATGTTCGATGTCCAGCTTCGGTTGTTTCAATTCTGTTTTTCCGTTTGTCTTACTCATAACTCACTCAGATTCATTCAAGACTTTGTCAAAAAGCCGTGCAATATACGACACGGCGGTCATAGTGTGCTGATAATCCATTCTTGTGGGCCCGATCACTGCGAGCGAGCCCATAACCTCTCCACCCACTCGTGCCGGAGCTCCGATTAGCACAAAATTACGCATGGAAGGTAGCGCATCATCGAGTCCAATCACTACTCGCACGGCTTCTTGTTTGGCATCGAGATACGCGCCGAGCAGGCTGACGACTTTTTCTTTCTCCTCCAGGGTACGCAACATTTCCTGTAATCTTTGCCGGTCCTGATCCACCGATAGCAGATTTGCTGCGCCTTCCACAAAGACAGCGTCGCTAGAATCGCTTGTAGCTAGCGCTCCCTGCTTGTAGAGCTGCTCGATCGATTTCATCAGTCGGTCGTATTCATTTCGCTCCTGCTCGATTCGATGAGCAATCTCTTGCCGCATCTGATCCATCGTCCACCCGCGAAAATTCTCGTTGATGTAACGAGCCGCTAAATCCAGGTCTGCCTGAGGCAGATCTAAACGCAAAACACGGTCCCTCACAACTCCCGACTTCGTTACAAGGACTGCCAGAACTTTCTGATCCGCGAGCCGGGAAAAATAAACATGCTCTAAAGCATTTCGCGATCCAGTGGTTGCAACCGTCACTCCAACGTTATGCGAGAGTAAGGACAATACGTGAGAGGTCCGCTCCATGAATTCCTGCACATCTGTGATTCCGCTTAGCGCCTGTTGGATTGTTGACTCGGTCTCATTGGAGAGTTGCGCCTTCCCAGTCAGTTGCTCGACGTAGTAGCGATAAGCCTCCGCTGTCGGAATCCGGCCTGCAGACGTGTGTGGTTGTTCCAGAAAACCTGCATCAACCAAGTCTGCCATGACGTTGCGAATCGTCGCCGGACTCAAGCCCTCACGATTCCCCCGCGACAAAGTCCGCGAACCTACAGGCTCGCCGGTGGAAATGAAGGTTTCCACCACCGCTGTAAGAATCTCCCGTTCCCGTTCGCCACTTGGTCCTGATGTCATAGACTCTTTCGGCACGCTACTCCTGCGCCTCGCTATCTAATCTCTTTAGATGCAAGCAGATAGATAAAGTTGCAGCACGGCCCCTGTGCGCATGATAGGAACCTGAGCGAAACCCTGTCAAGGACGCCGTAGTGGATTGAAGTAGTAGAGATGAAAAGGTATTCTCCTCGGTTCCGTTCGATAACTTCCGATCAATCTCAAGTCCTATGGCAAAGGGTCCCAAGACAATCGTGGTAGGCGCTGGCGCCTTCGGAGTATGGACAGCTCTGTACCTGCAAAGGCAGGGCGCGTCAGTAACTCTGATTGATTCGTGGGGACCCGGAAACTCGAGATCATCTTCGGGTGGCGAGACACGCGTCATCCGGGGCGCCTATGGTCCCGACCAGCCTTACACAGAAATGTCCGCCCGTTCCATGACCCTGTGGAGAGAACACGAGAGGCAATGGAACGAGCACTTCTTCCATTCCATCGGCGTGCTCTGGATGGCAGAAGAAGATGACAGTTTCGAGAAGGCATCGCTTGCTCCGCTGAAGGCAGCCCGAATTGCCTATGAGGAACTCCCGGTCGAAGAACTGCGCAAGCGTTGGCCCCAAATCAACTTCGAACGCGTGCGATGGGCAATCTGGGAACCCCAAAGCGGATATCTGCTCGCTCGTGCTTCTTGCCAAAGGATCGTGGAGCACTTCATCAGAAAAGGTGGAACCTATTTGCAGGGAGCTGTTTCGGCTCAGCCGACAGAAGAAAACATTGGTACAGGCGTTCAACTCTCAAGCGGATCGCAGCTTTCGGCGGACCATTACATTTACGCTTGCGGGCCCTGGCTTGGAACGTTGTTTCCGACTACGATTGGTCAAAATCTCGAAGCAACGCGGCAGGATGTAATCTTCTTCGGAACACCCGCTGGCGATCCACGCTATAACGCTGGAAACCTTCCTGTTTGGGCAGATCACCGCGATCATTTCATGTATGGCATTCCCGGAAATCAGGAGCGCGGTTTCAAGGTAGCAGACGACACTCGCGGACCTTCGTTTGATCCGACGTCACAAGATCGACTGATCGATCCGAACCGTGCCGAGGAAGCAAAAAAATACGTGGCATTCCGCTTCCCCGGACTGAAAGGCGCTCCCATCGTTGAAACTCGCGTTTGCCAGTACGAAAACACTCCAGATCACGACTACATCCTCGACCGACATCCTGACGCTTCCAATGTGTGGCTTGCCGGCGGCGGCTCTGGTCATGGATTTAAGAATGGCCCAGCGGTCGGCGAATTGATGGCGGGCATGGTGCTTCAGGGTCGCCCCGCCGAACCTCAATTCAGCATCACCCGCTTCAAAAAGCACCAGTAGTGCTACTGAATCTGAATTACGCTCTGAGAAGAACTCGCCTTAATTTCGTCCACCCGCTTCAACACTTGCTTCGCAAACGCGTAAATCGACTTCGCGTGTGGCGAATCTTCTCCCTGTAGCACCACAGGTTTGCCGCTATCCCCCGCGCTCCGGATGTCAGGGTCTAGCTCAATGTTTCCAAGAAAAGTAACGCCGAATTGCGTCGCCGTCTTTTCCGCCCCACCCTTGGCAAAGATATCGACCTCTTGATGACAGTGCGGACAAACGAAGTAGCTCATATTTTCGACTATGCCCACGATATCCACTTTCATTTGGCGAAACATCTCGATTGCCTTTCGCGCATCCTGGAGTGCTACGTCTGATGGCGTTGAGACGACAATGGCCCCCGTGAGCGGAACAGTCTGGATGAGTGACAGAGCTACGTCTCCCGTTCCTGGAGGTAAATCGATGATGAGGTAATCGAGTTGCCCCCATTCCACCGATCCAAGGAACTGTCGAATGATCGAATGCAGCATCGGGCCGCGCCAGATGACTGGTTTATCTCCAGGATTGAGGAATCCGACTGAAATCGTTTTTAGCCCATGCGCCTCCAGCGGCTCAATGCGATTGTCCGCTGCCGCCTTGGGTTGCGCATTTGTTCCTAGCATGAGCGGGACATTAGGGCCGTAAACATCACCGTCCAGAAGTCCCACTTTGAAACCCTGCCGTGCCAATGCAACGGCAAGATTTACTGCCAGCGTGGTTTTGCCAACGCCGCCCTTGCCCGAGCCCACCGCAATGATGGCGTCAACACCAGGAAGTGGTTGGGGTGCGGGCACAGCTTGTCTAGGCGCATGGGTATGAGAGCTCAAGAGTTCACCATCCAATGTGGAGTCGTTCAGAGGTTAACTAAAGATTATACAGACCTGGCACAGAGCTTTTGCATCACCGCAAACGCTGACATCTAAATTCAAACTGCCAAATACCCGCCGTCGATGGGATACACGGCGCCTGTCACCCACGATGATTCATCGCTCGCCAGAAACACAGCTAACCCCGCAGTATCTTCGGGTTGCCCTAATCTTCCGATCGGATGCACGGAAATTCTCTCGCGCCGCATTGCCTCGGGGTCGGAAGAATTAGCCAGCACGGCCGCTGTTAGGTCAGTCTCGATGAAGGAGGGACACAAGGCGTTGACCCGAATGTTTTCGGGCCCGTGGTCAATGGCCATGCATTTTGTCAGAAGCACGACTGACCCCTTCGACGCAGCATACGCAGCACGAAAGCGTGCACCATTCACACCCAAAACAGATGCAACATTGATGATCGATCCCCCGCCCGCTTTTCTGAAGAGAGGCAGAACAGACCGCGACAATAACCAGACCCCACGAACGTTGACGCGAAATGTCTCGTCCCACTGCTCGGGAGTGATCTGCTCAACGGTTCCGATGTGAAGGATGCCGGCGTTATTGACCAGGACGTCGATTCGGCCGTACTGCGCAACCGTTTCAGACACGACCCTCTCACTGTCATTCTGTTCGGAGATGTCTGCTGACACCAGGAGTGGGATATTACCGCAGTCGTGTGCGACAGATTCGAGAATCGGCTTACGCCTGCCAACCAGCACGAGCTTCGCTCCTTCTCGCGCAAAGGCGATCGCACAAGCTCGCCCTATGCCGGTGCCAGCACCCGTAATAATGGCAACTTTATTTTCGAGACGTGAACTCATTGCAGCACATGGTACGGCAAACCTGCGCAGGTGCTAGGAAAGTAACCAGGAAGAAAAGTGTCTAGTAACCCTCGGCATCCATTTGAACTTTTCCACGAAACATCCGATAGATAAAGACGAAATAGATGACGGCCAAGATCATGCCGAGCAGCCACCAGTAAAGCCCCACGGCCAATCCGTGCGAGCCAGCCGCGGTATTCCCGATAGTGAGATTGAATTGTGGTTGTCGTGCAGGCAGCACGATCGGATAAAGGGCGAACGCTGCGCCCACGAGCATGCCCGTTATGTAGAAACTTGACGCAACAAACGCAAGACGATCTTTGCCTTTTGGAATCGCCCAAACAATCGTGGACAGCGAAGCGAAAACAACGACCGGAATAAGCAAACCGATTGGGTAGAACTTGTAGTTCGCAGTCACCTCAGGCCGAACGAAATAAGTAGCCATTAGACTGAAGCAAGTCAGGAAGAACTGCACAGGCCAGGCAATCATCGCGATTCCGCGTGCGCGACGTGATATGGGATCTTCCGTCTTAATCGCGACGTAGAGCGCTCCGTGCACAGTTAAGGTGGTAAGCGCTACCAGGCCCGCCATCACCGTATACCAATCCAGAATGCCTGGATTGTCACTCAACCGGAAATTTGTCCAGAGTGGTTCGAAGAAGTAACCGTCAGGACCAAGCGGAACACCCCTGATCACGTTGCCCAATGCCGCGCCGAAGAAGATTGCGAGTAGAGCGCTGGAAACACTGAACACTACTTCGAAAAATCCTTGCCACACGGGATTTTCAAGGTGCGCTCGAAACTCGATACCGATCGCACGCAGCATCAGAAGCCACAGCACCATCATGAGAGGCAGGTAAAAACCACTAAAGCTTGAAGCGTAGAGCAGCGGAAAAGCGAAGTACAACGTGCCGCCTGCGGCGAGCAGCCACACTTCATTTCCATCCCATACAGGCCCAATTGAGCGAAGTACCGCGCGACGCTCCTGGGGTGTCTTCGCGACGAGCAGGTAGATAGCTCCCGCTCCAAGATCGAAACCGTCAAGGACCACGTACGCCGTAATCATGACTGCGACGATGATGAACCAGACTGTTGGCATTCTTGACCTCTAGTGAATTCCTGTCACTGATTCGGAAGGTCCGATCTCAATTTCACGTCGAACGAGAAAAAGAAACAGAATTCCTAGCACCGTATACATGCCGAGAAAACCAAGCAGCGTAAACGTGCCGTTCCCTGCCGAAACAGTTTTTGAGTAGCCATCGGCCGTTCGCATCAGACCGTAAACCAGCCATGGCTGACGCCCTAGTTCAGCGGTCATCCAGCCTGCCGTATTCGCAATGTATGGAAAGGGTAGGCTCAGCATCAAAACCCAAAGCATCCACTTTGTCCGATAAAGTCGGCCGAGTCGAAGCAAAACTATTCCGATCAAAGCAATCGCAATGAAGATGGTGCCCAGGCCAACCATGATGTGATAGCTGTAGTAGAGAAGCGGAATGTTATCGGGCCATTGATCTCTCGGAAAAGCGTCTAGCCCTTGCACATGTGCTCCCCACCGCCGATAGGTCAGCGCACTTAACATTTTTGGAACAACGATTGGATTATCGATTTTTTGCTCTGCAACGTTCGGCTGGCCGATGATTACGAGTGGGGCCCCAGGCTGACTCACAAATAACGCTTCCATGGCAGCAAGCGTCGCCGGTTGATGTTGAGTCACCATCCTGCCTTGCCCGTCACCGGTGGGAAACAGTTGAAGCAGAGTTGCGATGAAGGCTGCAACTACACCAGTCGAAACAAATATTTTCCCGTAATCATTGAATTTGTCCCAAAGTAAATAAAACGCTCCAACCGAAGCCATCACGAAAGCCCCGGTGATTACCGCTCCGCTCATGTTGTGCGCATATTGCCACCACGCCCATGGATTCAGAACCAGCGCCCAAAAGCTAGCCAATTGCACTGATCCATCAGGCGCGAATTGATGGCCGGTTGGATGTTGCATCCATGCGTCAGTGGCAATGATGAAGTAACCAGAAAGCCATGATCCAACAAACACGGCGACAGCCGACCACCAGTGCGCTCGGGGTGATAAACGCTTTTCACCAAACAGGAACAATCCCAAGAATGCCGATTCCAGGAAGAAGGCAAACATGCCTTCCATGGCCAAGGTTTGCCCGATGACGCCTCCGGCGAAGCGCGAGAAATGCGACCAATTCGTACCAAACTGAAATTCCATGGGTATGCCGGTCACTACCCCAAGCACAAAATTGATTCCGAAAATCTTGGCCCAGAATCGGGCTGCATTGTTGTAAGTCTGATTTCCCGTGCGGAGAGCCCTGGTTTTCAAATAAACGATCAGAGGGGCCAACCCCATCGTCAATTGGGGGAACAAATAATGGAATGTGATAGTAAATGCGAAATGCAGCCGGTGAACGAGCAGCGCACTATCCATAGAAAATCCTGAGTTTTCGCAAGACTAACATCCGGACCAGAGAGGCTGTGTGACATTCATCACACGGGACCTGTGTACTCAGGTCAGCTTCGTCGTTTTCTTCGTTCGAGTTCTGATCGGCGAATTTCGCGACGACGTCCCGCGTCGTTGTAACGACGTTGTTGCTCCTCCGTTTCGGGTACTACCGGTGGAACCGTGAGGTGTCGCCCTGTCGCATCGATGGCTACGAACGTTAAGTACGCCGAACTCACATGCTTGCAGTCGTCATGCAGATAATTCTCAACCCAAACCTTGACGCCTACCTCCATTGAGGTGTGAAAGACTCGGTTCACGGAAGATCGCAAAATCACCAGGTCACCGACACGTACTGGGACCAAAAAATCTAAGTGGTCGATCGATGCAGTCACCACGTACTGCCGCGAATGACGGTGAGCAGCCATCGCCCCCGCCAGGTCAATCCAGTGCATCAGACGTCCACCAAGAAGGGCGCCGAGGGGATTGGCATCGTTTGGAAGAACAATTTCCGCCATTTCCGACTGCGAGTCGCGGACGGGACGCGGCATGCTCTGCTGCTCAGCGTTGATCATTAACGTTTGTCCTTATCCAGTTGAAGCTTGAATTTCAGAGTTATTCTTCCGCAGGTACGAATCGAGGTAACACTCCGCCATCTTTTGAATTCGGTAATCAGCGTGAGGACTCGTCCAACGCTGATCCAGCCTCGAGAACTCAACCGTGCCGTGTTGAATGGGTCGATGGTCGCGCTCGCAAACAAAACTTAGAGTGACTACGCCATTGAGGCACTTGGAAACGCTAAATCGAACTGCATCAAACTGACGGACACACGGTAGATTTGGACATTCGAGCGCATACCCAAGGTTGCATCGTTCCTGAATAATGTGGTCGTCGGGCGGCGAGGCCGCAATGGCCGACGTACAAACCCCGCGCCAGCCACTACCCAGGGGCAGCCGAGAGGGATGAGACCATCCGCCGTCTCCAAATCGTTCTAGCGGCATAAAAAATGGACAGGCCATTGTTGCTCTACCTTTGAAGTGAACGCGTCATTGTACGCGCACAAGCCGTGAGGGCCAAAGCTGAGTTAAACTCAAGGAGATTTTTCGGGGGAAAAGTTTCCATGGATCGAATGGCGATGCTGCAAGAAGTGCTAGATCAAAATCCTGATGACGCCTTCGCGCGATATGGCTTGGCCTTGGAATATTCGAATTCCGGCGACACCGACTCAGCGCTCGCTCAATTCGCCACCCTGCTCGCAAAACATCCTGACTACACCGCCGGCTACTTCATGTCCGCGCAGACTCTGGTTAGAGCGAAGCGCTCCGATGAAGCGAAGCTCATGCTTGAGCAAGGAATTGCTTCGGCAAAGCGGACCAATAACGATCATGCGCTCTCTGAGATGCAGGCCATGATGGATGAACTGAAGTAACGCTATTCAAATCGCAGCCCCTGGATCGGGTCTAGCAAGGAAGCTTTCCGCGCTGGATAATAGCCAAACAGAATCCCAATTCCGACTGAGAAAATTCCGGCGAACACAAAGACCTGATACGTGAGCTGCGTGGGGAATGCGAATACGTCTTCCACCAAAATGGAAGAGAGATAGCCAGTGAGCCATCCGAACACGCCTCCAAGCAATCCCAACACAATCGCTTCACTCAGAAACTGCAACTGAACGTCCCATTCGGTCGCGCCCACAGCCAGCCGCACGCCGATTTCTCGCGTTCGTTGAGTGACAGATACCAGCATGATGTTCATGATCCCGATCCCGCCAACAAGCAACGAGAGCGAGGCTATGCTCGCCAGAAGGATCGTCATGATATTGCTCGTCTGAAGTTGCGCTTGAATCACGTCTTCGGGACGACGGATATTGAAATCTTCTGGTTCTTTCGGATTGATGTGATGTCGCTCGCGAAGTAGTCCCGTGATCTGGTTCGTGGCTTCGGGCATCGCTTCTCGCGCGCCGGCGGAAAGGAAAATATCGTCCAGCCAGAACGTGCCGGTAATCCGTTTTTGCACTGTGGTGTAAGGCATGACAACGAAATCATCCTGGTCCTGCCCAGTAGCCGAGAAACCTTTAGGAGTCAAAGTTCCGACGACTTTGCAAGGAAGCGAGTTGACCCGAACGGTCTTACCGACAGGATCTTCGATACCGAAGAGATTTTCTGCCACCGTATGACCAAGCACACAAACAGGAGCGTCCGCCTCGACGTCGGCTTCCGTAAAGAACTCTCCGCTGCGCATGTGCCAGCGACGAATATCCAGGAACTCTGGTGTCACTCCTCGATACATCGTCGACCAGTTCTCTCCGCCGTAAACAACCTGGACATGACCGTCAACGTTCGGACACATCTTTTTGATAAGCGGAACTTGGCTGACGATGGCCTCGGCATCGCGCATCACCAAAGAACGCGTGCCGCGGGATCCCATCCGAATCCCGCCTCGCGTCCGACTACCGGCCTCCACCCATATGAAGTTGTCTCCCAGACTCTGCAATTGATCTTCAATCTTGCTCGTCGCGGCATGGCCGATGGCGATTACGCAAATGAATGCACCAATACCAACTGCAATCCCCAGGATAGTGAGCACACTTCTCACCCGATGTCGGCTAAGCGCTCGAAACGATTCGCGTAGAGTCGTATGCAGGTTCATGTGTTCTGAGTGCTCGATCTCCGATCATTTCGTGCCGCCATTTTCAACATGCTCCACTCCACCAGACCGGGAACCAACTGGTACAGCTTGATCACAGGATGCATCGTCCAAGGCACAACCACTTCTCGCTTGCCCTTGAGATAACCACGCAATACAGCGTGCGCCACACGTTCTGCGCTTATTCCCTTCACGGATGAAGGGCGAACTCGTCTGTCAGACGGCCCCCGAAACATATTTTCCTGGAAGCTCGTCCGCACGTATCCAGGACAAACGGTTAAGACATTGATGTTGTCCCGCATCAGTTCGATACGTGCTCCTTTTCCCAACGCGTTCATTCCGAACTTGCTGGCGGAGTATGCGCCATTGAAAGGAAGAGGTATATGTCCGGCAACACTTGAGATGTTGATGATTGTCCCGCCTCCCTGCTGCCGCATCACAGGGACTACTGCCTGCATTCCGGCGATCGCTCCGAAATAGTTTGTTTCGAACAAATCGTGACACAGGTCCATTGACATCTCTGCGGCAGAATCTCTCATCCCAACGCCTGCATTGTTCACCCATATATCAAGTCGATGGTAATGATGCAGAGTGAGGCCGATAACCCGGTCAATTTCTTCTCGATTCCTGACATCGCAGGAAAGGGCCAGGGTCCGTTCCGTACTCCCGATTTGACCGCGCACGCTCTCCGCGCGCTGCGCATCCCGCGAAAGCAAGACGACTCGTGCTTCACGATCTACGAAGAGTCGAGCGATTGCCTGCCCGATCCCCATCGATCCACCAGTGATAACCGCCACCTTGTCGGTAAGTTCCATACCGCGCTTGTATGCCGTTGACCCGGCGCAAGTCAAGACGTGGCGTACAATCCAAAACATCGCCAAGGCCGGAGGTTTCGTGAGTTCCCTGCTCCCATTATTTCCACTTGAGGCCGTCTTGTTGCCAGGAATGCCCTTCCCATTGCATATCTTTGAGCCGCGATATAAGGAAATGATTCGAGAGTGTCTTGCTGAGCACAAGTCTTTTGGCGTAGTTCGCTCTCAGGATGAGGGTGTGGCAGAAATCGGGTGTACGGCTGAAATCGTTGCTGTCACCAAGGAACACCCAGATGGCAAATTGGATATCGTGACTCAGGGAAGGCAGCGATTTGAGGTATTGGAAATAAATCAGGAGCGCTCCTTTCTTCGCGCCGAAGTTCTATACATCGCCGACGAAGAGGGCGAACCCTCAGTCCAGCAGGTGGATCGTGCGATTCAGCTGCATGGAGAAATCATGCAGTTGGTGGGCGCTGAGACAGAACTGGCGGAGTCGGAAGGCAGCACTTTGGCTTTTCGGCTCGCGGGTGGTTTACCGCTTGATCTCGATTTCAAACAGGCGCTTCTGTCCATGAGATCGGAAGCCAAGCGTATCGATACACTCACGACCTACTTCGAAACTTTGTTGCCCAACCTACGTCGTGCCATTCAAGTTCGCCAACGTGCCGGTGGAAATGGTCACGTCCACTAAGCTCAATATTGCTTCCTCCTTGCGACCATCTCACTTTATTTACGCGAGCGGATGTGATTTACCGCGCGGCGTATAATCCGCTTAAGCAGTTCTTCTGGGGGTTGTATCCATGGTTTCACCGCGCACACTCGGCGAGTTGCGTTCCAGCATTTTTTCCGAACAACGATTGAAAAGCCGGTTCGTGAAGGACGAGCTGCGCGAGAACCTGATCACCAAGCTTCGTGAAGGTGGCCCGATCTTCCCAGGAATCGTCGGCTACGACGATACGGTCGTACCGCAGATCATCAATGCCGTGCTGTCACGCCATAACTTCATCTTGCTCGGGCTTCGTGGACAAGCGAAGAGCAGAATGCTTCGAGCCCTGACTGCCCTGCTCGATATTCAAACTCCATACATTGCCGGCTGCGAGATCCACGATAATCCATACGCTCCCATCTGCAGGCGTTGTCGCGACTTGGTTGCGCAGCAAGCTGATGAGACGCCGATCGAATATCTGTCCCGAGAGGAACGGTATGTCGAAAAGCTTGCTACCCCGGATGTGACCATTGCGGATTTGATTGGCGACATTGATCCGATCAAGGCAGCTCGTGGCGGGCACGAATTGGGTAGTGAATTGACTGTGCATTACGGTTTGCTGCCACGCGCGAATCGCGGCATCTTTGCCATTAACGAACTGCCGGATCTCGCTGGGAAAATTCAGGTTGGTCTTTTCAACATCATGCAGGAAGGTGACGTTCAGATTAAGGGCTACCCAATCCGTCTGCCACTTGATGTTGCACTCGTGTTCAGTGCGAATCCGGAAGACTACACCGCTCGGGGAAAAATCATCACGCCGTTGAAAGACCGCATCGGTTCGGAAATTCGAACGCACTATCCAGCAACCATAGAAGAGGGTATTGCGATCACCACACAGGAAGCTTGGCTTGAGCGCTCCGGAAAACCTCTCCACGTTCCTGCGTATGTCAAAAAGCTTATCGAGCGAATCGCATTTGTGGCTCGTGAAGACAAGAAAATCGACAAACGGTCGGGAGTCAGCCAGCGGCTGCCCATTTCGTGCATGGAGAACGTTATCTCGAATGCTGAGCGCCGCGCGCTACAGCACAACGAATCAACCGTAGTTCCCCGGCTCAGCGATGTGTATGCCGCAATGCCCGCCATCACTGGCAAGCTGGAACTTGAATACGAAGGCGAAATGAAGGGCGCCGACAGCGTTGTTCGAGACTTGATCCGAACCGCTACCGCAAGAACATATGACGAGTTCTTCGACGGCACGAACATGAATCAGGTGGTGCAGTGGTTCGACTTGGGCGGTGAAGTTCAACTCGCAGACACAGCCGCTGCCGTCGACGCGCAGCAATCATTGCAAAATATCCAGGGCCTCATGGACAAAATCACGAAATTGAGCATTGGGCCGAAAGACTCTTTAGAAATGCAGGTTTCCGCCGCCGAGTTCATCCTTGAGGGTCTACACGCACATAAGCGCATAGGCCGAAGCGAGGAACGCGTCTTCACGGCCGGAGAAAAACAGCCGAGAAAATCGGAGAGACCGATACAGGAAGAGGAGTGGCAGGCCCGACCGAGGCGGAACTTCAATTAGGGTTGCTTGACGTTTGCATGAAGCGGATACGATATTCCAAATACGTTCCGGATCCAGCGGGCGAGATGAGCATGGAGGATCTCCTCGCTGCTCTGTCTGATTATCTTCTGCAAAGCGGATTTAACAACGAGTTCTACTACGAACTGCCTGACGGCGAGCAGACGCTAGATGATTTAAAAAGTGCTATTGAACGGGCTCTAGTCGATAGCGACTTGCTCGACGAAGCAATGCGCGAGCGATTGCAGCAAATGCAGATGGATGGAACGCTCCAAGAATTGATTGAAAAGCTCATCGAGCGCATGGAGCAAGAAGATTATATTTCCGTCGATGAACCGCCAGACCCTTCCCAAAGTACTGGGGCTGGCGGACAAATCGGCGACAATCAGCAACAGACAAAGTTCGAAATTACGGATAAGAGTCTCGATTTTTTGGGCTTCAAGGCACTGCGGGATCTCTTAGGCTCATTGGGCAAGTCGAGCTTTGGCCGCCATGACACTCGTGACATGGCGACCGGAATAGAAGCTAGTGGGTCCTCGAAGCCTTACGAATTTGGTGACACCCTCAACCTCGATATCACCGCAACCCTTTCTAACGCGATCAAGCGAGATGGCCTTGAACTTCCTCTGAGTATTGAGTATTCAGATTTGCAAGTTCACCAGTGTGAGTACCAGTCTTCGTGCGCAACTGTCGTCATGTTGGACTGCTCACATTCGATGATCCTTTACGGCGAGGATCGTTTTACCCCGGCAAAAAAAGTTGCGATGGCTCTGTCCCAGTTGATCCGGACGCAGTATCCCGGCGACTCTCTTTCGCTGGTTCTCTTCCATGATTCTGCCGAAGAAGTGCCGTTGTCTCAGCTCGCGCGAGTGAAAGTGGGACCGTACTACACGAACACTCGAGAAGGGCTCCGCATGGCACAACGTATCCTTCAACGCCAGCGCAAGGATATGAAGCAGATTGTCATGATTACCGATGGCAAGCCTTCGGCACTGACTCTGGAAGATGGACGAATCTACAAGAATGCTTTCGGACTCGACCCTCTCGTTGTTAGCGAAACTCTGGAAGAGGTTTCGAAATGCAAGCGCGCTGGCATACTCATTAACACTTTTATGTTGGCGTCAGAGTATGGATTGATCCAGTTCGTTCAGAAAGTCACCCAGATGTGCCGAGGAAAGGCGTACTTTACGACGCCCTACACCCTGGGTCAGTACTTGTTAATGGACTACATGTCGCGCAAAACGAGAACCGTGCACTAACCTTAAGCGGGCGCCGTAACCTCCTTCACCGCACGATATGCTTGGTCGATGGCTGCATCGGTGTATGCGTAAGCGGCTGCATCAGAATTGGCGATTGCGATTCTGCCGAATGGCTTTCTCGCCACTTCGCATGGCGTTTCTCCCCCGTTCAACCAGAAATCGTCAAACAATGAGTTGTATTCGTAAGCATAACCATGAGGCCAACGATTCACTGTAATCGCGGCGATGTCCCTTGCCGGGTCAAACCCGCCCGGCCCCAGGGTTCGTGACAACTGATCGCGAATATTCCTTTCGAACGTTTCGAACGTCGTCGAATACAACTGGATTCTGCCGAGCCGGTGTTGATCTCTCGCCGGCCTTCCCGGTTTGCACGCAGCTTTCATCATGTGAACCACAATCGGCGCTTCCGGTTTGGTAGCGCATTCATACCCCCCGATACTCACAGGCAGATCGAGATTGACTCCTGTGTGATAGCAGCCGGGAGCATACACCGAGTTCACGCCTAATTTCTGAAATGATGTCCAGTTTTTGAACTCAACATTCGTGTACAGCAGAGGCACTTTTTGTGCAGAAGCGAGCGCTGCTTTCTGCTTTTCTGGAAGCTCCGTGCATATGTATGGGATCACCACATGCCAGCACGCAAGAATGCAATGTGCAGCTCGTACGGTGTTTAGCTTGCCTCCTTGCGAATAGGTGATCTCAACGCTTTTAGCGGTCGCAGGTTCTCCCTGATGCTGCACTCGGACGGCGGTACTGTTGAGGCGAATGCGCACCGAATTCGCAGGCTGGTCTAATTTTGAGTAATTCGCTTTGGCTGTAACCACGTCGGTGGCGGAGCTGCCCGGGATAGCTTCTGGGACCAGCTTCCGGACGATCAGACGCGCGATGCTGGCATTTCCATCTGGGAAGTGAAAGAAATATCGATCTGCTTCTTCGTTTCGAATCGCATCGCGATTCATTCCTTTGCCCGCGGATGGTGTCAGATTCAAGCCCGCAAACCCGGGTAGGCCTAGCCCCCATGCATCTTGGGCGGCTACAGCATCAATGCCGACACCAAACAGCGGGTGTGGCGCCGTTTGATAGATCTGAACTACTTGCGGGTCTATGCCCACGATTTCTGTTAAGTACTTGGCATAACTGATCCGCGCAAGCTTAGCTTTCTTTTCATCGGAACTGAGACCTGGAAAGTAATCCTTGTGTTCCTGGCTGAGTCGTTGAAAGTCCTGCTTCGCCTTGTCACTGATCGGCGCTTCCGCTAGAAAACTTTTCCACGCGTCTGACGTACCTATGGCGGAGTCCACGACGGTCTCGCCGCCATATTGAGGTGCAGGATTTGTTACCAGTTTGTCTGCGCCAAAAGTTTCTTTGTCGAAGAAAATTTTCGGCCTCAACTCCAATGACCGGTACAGATCCTTCTTGAAATATTTGGCGTAAGATGGGACATCAATTCCCAAATCTTCAATCATGCTCTTCGCAACGGTACTGTACGGAGCAGGGCTTTCTATCGAGTACGTGCCCCCGAACCCAAGCCGCATCGGATTTTGTTGATGAAACTCGTTACGTTTTGCGTGGCCACCGAAATCGTCGTGATTGTCGAGAACCAGTATGCGTGCCTTTTCTCCAGCCATCTTCTTAAAGTAAAGGGCAGCACTGAGACCACTGATTCCACCGCCTACGACAACCAGATCGTACGCTTCACCGAGGTCAGTTGCCTTCCCGGCCTTTTCGAAGAAATTCCCGTCTCGCACGGCGTGCGCAACTTCGAACGATCCAACATGACTTCCGCGTAGGCCAGTAAGTTTTGGTGGGTAATAATCCGCGGCGTTCTGGTCGATGTACTTGAGATCGTCACCCAATAGAGGGCAAAGGTCGCCAGGTAGAGCGGCAGCGCCGATTGTTAGTGCGACTCCATTCAGAAAATCACGGCGCGTAATGCGCCGGTTCATACCCAGTTCTCGGTCCCGTTTGCTCTGCACAAGGGCCTCCGCCGCGGAAGTTTACCACTTTCAAGTAAGGTTTGGCAGACGCGGCTAACCGAAGTGATGAGCCCTATTGTCTGATCGGAATTCAGCCTTCGGCTTTAACAGCTGCTTCAGCAGCCTGAAAACCGATTTTGCTGTGGGTCCCGTCGCAAAATGGTTTGTTGACGCTGGCCCCGCATCGACAAAGTGAAAAGGCGGGCTTACCCGTGAGATCGTACTTGTTCCCGTTCGCGTCCACCAACTCGATTGTGCCTTCCGGGGCTTCTACGCGATAGGGGCCGTTTGGTCGAATCGTAATCTTCACATCAGCCATCTGTTCTCACCTGTCTTACGAACTTTGATTTGTTTGAGGTTAACACGTGGAATTTAAGCTACGGCTGTAGCTCTTGTGCTGAGCAGCCTTCGATACAACTCAAGATAGGACGTAGTCATTCGGGCCGCGCTAAAACGCTCGCGCGCTCGCTGGTAAGCACGGTTGCCAAATCCGCGACACAGCTCGCGATCCGAACTCAACATCCGCAGGGCATCCGAAAGTTCCGAACCATCGTTCGTTTGAAAGTAGACAGCAGAGTCACCCCAGTTTTCGCGAAAGATCGGGATGTCGTTAAGCACTAATGCACAACGAGATAGTGCGGCCTCAATCACGTTTAATCCAATCGGTTCGTAACGGGCAGTTGCAGCATAGATAGGCGCTTTGCTGTAAAGAAGGCGCAATTGGTTTTCAGTCTGCGGACCCTTCAGCGCAACTGAGAGTTCTTCCGTTGAAACCTTGACATCCGCACGGATTGGTACGCGAGGCGCTGAAACCGTTTGATCGGCTCCAACGATGCACACCGGGTATATGTGACGTTGCTCCGTAAGCAGACTCAGTTGTTTCCCAGCATCCCACAGTCGCCCGACGGAAAGAATCGATTCCTCTTTTGTGACGTAAGGGTTGAAGAAGATCGGATTCCGCCCGTTCGCGATGACTGTTGTATCCGAAATGCGCACGTAGCATCGAGCTAGCATCTCGTGTATCCAGTTCGCGGGGGCAACTACAGTATCTGCACCTATTAGCCCTCGGGTAACGGTGTCGCGGTACCACCGCATCCATCGCGACTCTTTGGGTTCGCGGCCATGGACAGCGAGCCACCAACTGACGAGATCACCCTGGGCAACAACGACTTTAGGGATCCGGGTTGGTAAAGCTCCAAAGCAGAACTGAGTGCTGTGCAGAACGTCAGCTCGCTGTTCGCGAATGAGTGCCGTCAGGTAGCTGCACGCATCCTTGTAATCAGCTTCGCCTTCCTGCATCCACTCGAGTCGAAATGCTGTCGGGCGATACTCCAACCCGTGCAACAAGCTCATCCAACCTGTTTGTTCGGGAAGTGGGATCTCGCCGAAACTCACCAATGTGACGCGCGCGCCTTGACTGACCAATCCGCTGACAAGCTCACGCGTGTACGTCCACATGCTGGTCAGTGTGTCAGTAGTAACGAGTACTCTCATGGCGTCCCGGGAGCGAGAAAGCCCTGAGCCGGTCAGAGCTGGGCTCAGCGTGGATGCATTTTAGTGTGACTAAGGCTCGTCAGCAAAGCTTATTTGCGCAAACTACAGATTTTAAGCCACCAAATCGGACTCATAGGAGGCGGGGACTCACGAAGGAACCGAAAGATTGCCCTTAATCTGCAAGGCCAAACCGTGAATGGATTGGATTCTTTCTGTTCTCCCCTGTGCAGGTTCCGAGTTGTCCAGTGCGAGTTCACAAGACAACAAGAGCGCTGTAATTAAATCGTTCACCTCATTCCGCAATTCCTCTTGGGCCTGCCGCCTTGCCGAGCGCAAATCCCTTTCACGCCGCACCACGGCCGACCGAATAAGGGCAACACTGCGTTCGGAACTGCTAATGCCGAAGTTGATGTACACAGGAATGGCCGTTTCCAGCAATTGAAAAACGGCTTCGGCTTTCTCATGTTCAAACTCAATCAGCCCTTCATCAAAGACAACCGCTCCGAATACTTGCGAACGAAGCAGGAGACATGCTTGTTCGAGATTGTCGGCGCTGTGTACAGATTGTCCAAGTGCTTTACTAAAAACCTCAGACTGGCGGAGAACCTCTGTTTGAGGTGAAACGAGTAAGATCATGCACTCACACAAGCAAGTACACCGCCATCCCTTCACTTCATAAGTTTCAGTCTGTTAGATGGCGCCAGTTATCTGAACTGTCCCTTTTTGGGAGGAATAAATTTATTTATGGGAAGCATATTCCTTGAGCTTACGGTAGAGCGTGGTCTTGCCGATTCCCAATAGGCGAGCGGCTAAGAGCTTGTCTCCGTTCAGTTGAACGAGTGCGTTCAGGATTGTTTGTTTCTCAAGTTCCGCCATTGGCATAACCTTCCCTCGCAAGGGTAGCGGTGGCGCTAACAAATCCGGCACACCATGTAGAGAACTCGGCAGGTCGCGCAATTGAATCTCTGGATTGGTGGTCATTGCACAGGCCCGTTCGAGGTAATTCTCCAGTTCCCGTACATTCCCCGGCCAGTCGTAGTCCAATAGAGCTTTCATCGCATCATCTGATATTGAGCGAGCCATACCAGATTCGCGGGAAACTCTCTCCATGAAGTGCCCCACTAGAAGCGGTATATCCTGACGGCGTTCTCGCAGCGGCGGGATTTTCAACGAAAGCACGTTAAGTCGAAAATAGAGATCCCTACGAAAACTTCCTTGAGCAACTGCCTGTTCCAGATCACGATTCGTCGCAGCCAATATCCGAATGTTGATCGGAATGCGTTTCGTGCTGCCGACGGGACGGATCTCCTTCTCCTGAATCGCGCGCAATAACTTGGACTGCAAATCAAGAGGTAGTTCGCCTACTTCATCCAGGAAAACAGTTCCACCATTTGCAATAGCGAGCAATCCATCTTTGGTTTGTGAAGCTCCGGTGAAAGCTCCTTTGACATAACCAAACAACTCGCTTTCGATCAGAGTTGGAACCAGCGAACCGCAATCGACGGGTATGAAAGGCTTGTCACGATATGGCCCTGAGAAATGAATCGAACGAGCTACAAGCTCTTTGCCGGTTCCGCTCTCGCCTAGAATGAGCACCGGGTGGTTGCTGTAAGAAGCTTTTCCAATGATTCGGTAAATCTTTTCCATTTCAGGCGATCGCCCAATGATGTTACCGAACCCCTGCTTGGATTTAATTCGTTCGCGCAGCGTCCTGTTTTCCGATTTGAGTTTCAGGTGGTTCACCACTCTTTCCAGCAGTAAGGTGAGTTCATCCTTGCTGAAAGGCTTGGTGACGTAGTCGTACGCACCTTCTTTCATCGCCTGGACTGCGGATTGAACGGTCCCAAACCCTGTCACCACAATGACGGTCAAGTCGGGGCGGTGTTGCTTCAATGTCGCTAAAGCGTCGTTCCCATTTGCTCCGGGAAGCCGACAATCCAGCAGCACGACATCGATGTTCTGAGTAGCGATAACTTGGAATGCCTCTTCTGCTGAACTAACAGCATAGGCGTGAAATCCAAGAGATTCCGCTACTTCCCGACATGCTTCACGAACTGCTCTCTCATCGTCTATGACGAGAAGATTGAGAAAATTCGCCCTTTCGAGCGGTGGAGCATAATCAAGTTCTTCGACGAAGGGCATACGACACCTTTAATTTTCTCCGCGGCTCGGGTCTTGGTTAGTCGCGATACTTGTTGGAAGCGCTCCGGCTAGCGAGAACCCTTCGCTTGAAGAGCGAGAGTTGCCCACCGAAGCAGCTTGATCAATACTCGTGTGCCGATCAGTCTCCTCGAGCACACCCGGCAGAGCAATCTCGATTCTTGTTCCTTTCCCTAACTCACTCTCAACAAGAATCGCACCGCCAGCGTCCTGAACGATACGGTGGATTGTGGCCAACCCCAGCCCATTTCCCTTCCCTGGCGTTTTGGTCGTAAAGAATGGCCGGAACAGCTGCGCTCGCGTCTGCTCATCCATGCCGTAACCGGAATCGCTCACGCTTAACGAGACGATTCTTCGACAGTTCGGCTGTTTAGAAGTTGTCGGCAAGCAGTTCTTCGTAACCACTACGATGTCGCCACCTTGTGGCATGGCATCTCTTGCATTCAAGATCAGATTCAGAATGATCTGTTGCACTTGCGTCGCATCGAGAAGGACACTCCATAGTCCCGACTCCAGTTCTAATTTCAGCTGAATTCGCTCCCCGGCAAGTCGCTTTAACAAATCAGACATCGATTCGATAACTTCATTCAAAGAAAGAATCTGCGGTTCGACCACTTGTTTTCGGGCAAGTGTCAGGAGTTGCTTCACCAAGGCTGCGCCATGGTCGGCTGCCGCCCGGATTGTGCTCGCGTGCAGACGCGTATCATCGCCTACTTGTTTGTTGGCAACCAGAAGGTCGCTGTAGAGAACAATTCCAGTAAGCAAGTTGTTGAAATCATGCGCCACGCTGCCCACCAAGCGGCCTATCGATTCCAGCTTCTGAGTCTCGTGCAACCGCTCCTCTGCCGCTTTAAGGACGGAAAGGTCTTCCACTGTCACAAGGATCAGACGTCGATGATTCGGCCCTTGGATCAGTTGCGCTGTGCTGCGGCACCACGGTCGAAATCCGTTCCTAACAAGCAAAGTTCCTTCGGCTTGATACGACTCGCAACTGCCCGAAACGAGTTCTTGTAAGCGAGCGCCCTGTTCGTCATTGGATGGTTTGATCAGTTCCGTCCAACGTTCGGCTCGCACCTCGTCTTCACTGAAACCTAGCATCGCCCGAGCGGCATGGTTCGATGCGATAACGCATCCCTTCGTCTCACAAACAAGGATGCCGACTGAAATTGATCGATAAACCGCATCCAGGCATGCCGACCACAGATCCGCATCGATGTGAGCGCGATCCGCTTCAGCGCACTGAATCGATGGTGTCATCGAAGTTCCAAGTAACGGCTGGCCCCCTCCAACTCCCAAAATGAAAGGGACTGGAACCAATTTGGGCCCGTCGCATCCATCGCCATCTTAGGTCTGAGTGCTCTGAGGTGCTAAGTACCTGCATCACAGAAATTTGTGACCCTCTGAACATGCAGGCGCGGCGAAGATCTTAGTTCGGATTCGGAACAGTTTGGATTTGGAAAGCTTTGTACAGCTGAGTAAGGCTAGTCTCGCAGACTAAGGGCTTGAGTCAGCCGGAAGATCAGCCTCCGACTGGGAGTGATTGTGACATCCGCAGAATGCAAATCGTCGCCTGTCTGGGAAATGTCAGAATTGTTGGAGGCATTAACTAACGATTCATCTGTCTCACGCTTTTCACTGTTAAGAAGTGAAGCCGATGCGTGGTTCGCAGTGGTATCGCCAGATGCAAACACGCTCGTGGTGACAACAGTTCGCCTTCCTGAGCCCACGACCAACTCTTGAAGAGTTATGCGGAGATATCCGGCCCGGCGCCCGGAAAGTTTAGCTGCCAAAACTTTGCCACTCACCTGAGTTCCGGCAGGGAGCACGGTTTGATTATCAATAATGACTGGAGCTGCTAATGTGGCTACAAAGTGATCGCCCGCTTTCGCGGTGCGACTAGACAAATTGTCATGAACCTGCACAGCAACCATGGTTCCTGGAGGCAATTCCTCTTTGGGAGGTACTAACGATTGAACCTCGGCGTTCCCCTGCTGTTCAAAGGGTAGTTCTTCGTTAGGACTCGCACTCCTGGGCTCAGGCACACGTAGGCTGTCAGAATCGCAGGCAAAGCTCGCTGCCAAAACGAGAGCGAGGCCTACGAGGTGCATGTGCCGGGTCAAAAAACTCATAAATGAACGCTGTTGCAGGAGATGGTGTTGAGGATGGCACGAACATGGCCATTCTGGATGGCTGTAAGGAAAAGACTTAGTACACGAACACGACGTTCGGCCATGTATTTTTTTCGACCGACCAAGAAAAAGGGGAGGCGCTAAGCCTCCCCAAAACTCATGCTTTCTTAACCCCTTAGCGGCTCGCAGTATCAATAGCGGCACTTTGGCCTTCGCTCTCCGGCTGCATGATGACGCCATCGAACGGTGTCGCGGCCACGTAGCGTCCATGAATGACGCTGATGCGGCGCAACGGGAAACCAGAGTCAGGCCCCCGCTGCCAGCTACGCCCTTCGTCCGTGCTGAAGAAAACAACGCCGGTGGCATCGCTAGTGGCGAGCAAACGTTTATGAACGCTGTCGTAGGCAATCGACGTGATGTCTTTCGATGGAAGACCCGTCACCGAATGTTCCCATGTCGAGCCTTTATCGGTTGATCGGAAAGCGCCTTCCCGGCTCGCGACTAAGATCTGCTCGTCCGGAGTAAGTGTTACACCTCTGATGTTGGTGATGTAGGAAGCAAGACTCGCCTGTTTCCAGGTCGCACCTTTGTCCGTGGAAACAAGCACGCTTGTGCGAGTTGCGGCCACCATCATGGCACCGCTGCTGCGAACGGAGATGAAATCCTTCGAACCTAGGACTGCACCACCCTGCCACGTCTTTCCTTGGTTAGCACTGGTGAAAATCCCCGACGAAGTCGCCGCAAGCCAACGGTCACCATCGATTTCTACGTCGCTGACGCGCCCGTCCAAAATCCCCTTTTCAGGAACCTTCGTCGTCACTGTCGTTTTCTTTTTGCCTTTCGCGACAGTCCGGCTCGTGACCTTTTCATTCAGTATTGAATTGATGGGATTCCACTGTGTTCCGTTCGCCGAAAGCATGAACACGCCACGGTTAGTCCCGGCGATCAGGGCGCCAGTACTGGATTGTTTCAAGCTGAATACGTCCCTGCCTTGCAGGCCAGAACTCTTCTGCATCCAGGTTCGCCCACCATCGCGCGTGTAGAACACGCCGCCAAATTCCTTATCGTTTACGACTCCAAGATAGATTGTTTGAGGATCTTTATGATCCGCAAGAATCGCAGTCACGTAGCGATGGGTGTAGCCATGGTTCGATGCCGTCCAGGTTTGCGCGCCATTGTCGCTGGCGAGGACACCGCTGCGATCAGTCGCAAGTAAAACTCGATTGGAATCACGTGGATCAACGAATACGTCATTCACAACCACTTCTGGATTGCTGACGCGTTTCCAAGTGGTTCCAGCATCAGTCGTCTTCCAGAGGCCTTCGGTAGTACCTGCATAGACGATCGAAGAATTACTTGGATCATGCTTCAGAACGCGTGTACGCCGGGCTGAGAATGGAATTCCCTGAATCTTTTTGAACTGTTCTCCTGCAACTTCGCTCTTGTAGATTCCGGAACATGCGCTCACGAAAACAACGGACGGATTGTCTTTGGCAACGATGATCGAGAAAACATCAGAGTCATCGATAATGCCCTTGTTCATGTGTTGCCATGTAACGCCACCATCGACGGTTCTCCATGGCAAGTGCCACGTTCCAGCGTAGACGATATTGGGATCACGCGGATCAATCGCGATCGACTCAATGTTCTTCAGTTCAACATGCCCCGCAGGCGAAATGCGCTCCCAGTTATTGCCGCCGTCCTTCGTTCGAAAAACACCATCGAGTGCGCCCGCTACCAGGACCTTCGGATCAGAAATCGACATCGCCATGGCGCGGATCGATTTACCGTGCATTCCGGGCAGCGATTCCCAAGTCTTGCCACCGTCTTTCGTGCGGAACAGGTCGCCAGCCTGCTGGTTTACGACACTCCATGCCGATACGTACATCAACTTCGAATCCTGAGGATGAATCGCAATGTGATCAAGAACGTAGTCGTTTCCAAGCCCGACTTGAGCGAACCGTGTCCAGTTGCGACCACCGTCTGACGAGGTGAAGAGCACTCCAGTACTCGTGCCCAGGAAGATGTGATCCGGATTCCGCGGATCATAAGCTAGACTGCGTACGTCACCACCATCTGGCCCCAGCACCGTCCATTGCCCTGCCCAGGCCGAGCTAGCCAAGAACGCAGTCAAGCCGATCAAAATCAGAGACTTACACCAAAAAGACCGTGCGCAAAACATAGCTGAAATGTGCCCCCGCGGAAGTGTCCCTAACCGGCTCAGACTGACAGCCTACCATGCAGTCATCAAGTTACTTAAGACCAGAAACGCAAAATGGCCGGCTGGGAGAACCCAACCGGCCAACTGTGATTCCTAAATCGACTATTGAGCTGCTTTCTTCTTTTTAGGTGCGGCGGCCCGCGGATGATCGGGAATAGCCTTGATCTTCCCCTCGTCTACGGACTGAGTATCGCCGGCATTATAAGTAGCACCCGCAGGCACCACCCAGAACTCCGCTTTCTTACCTCCGCCACTACCAGTTCGAACTTCGATCCGGCTCGGATCGATGTTCTGTTTTGCTTCTCCGCCCGAGAGATATGCCTTCGAATTGACGGCACGCTCGGCGGCCAGGTTTTTGAATTTCGCCTCGGCATCATCCGCGAAACCAACAATCACCAGCTTCGCTTCTGCTTCCTGCTGTAACCGCAACGCGACGTCGTCCAAGACCGCTTTGCAAGTGTTGTCGACGCGCCACGGCTTCTTCGGGTTCGGGAACTCGCATTCACTGAGTTTGCTGGCCTGCGGTGGCGGTGGAGGCGGTACTTCGACGCTCACCTGAGTGGAGGCTGGCGCTGTGAGTCCGCGAGAATCCGTACAAGTCGCATTTACAGTAATCGCTCCCGCTGGAGCTCCGTCAGTTTTGAGTGTTGCCGTATTGCCTTCGCCCGAGATTGTTCCACCTGTAGCATTCCAGCCTGCCACGGTCACGGGAACATTGTCCGGACTGGTGCAAGTGCAAGTAATTGTCGCTGGGCTGCCAGTTTGCACAGTTGCTGGATTCGCCGAGCAACTCATAGTCGGGGGGTTCTTCGGCGGCTCTTTGACGGTGAAGTTCGCAGTGCAGGTCGCGTCGCCGTTCTTCTTCATCTTCGGATCAACCACGTGGGAAGTAACGGTATAGCTTCCGCCCGCCACTCCGGTGGTATCAATGTTCGCGGTTGTGTCCGAGCCGCTAACTTTACCCCCCGTAGTCGTCCAGTTGTAGGTGAGCGTGTGCTTCGGGTTGAAGTTGCTGGTAGCGACCGTGGCTTTCACCGGCTCGCCCACCATCACTTCCGAATGGTCCACTGAGCACGTTGCAGCTGGAGGGACCGATGGCGCGCCTCCAAAATTGAAGACGAGACCTGTGCGCAAACGCGCTCCATCGAATGTAGGTCTCCGCAAGTCCGATTGAACTGGACTTACTTCATTAGCGAAATTGTGTCGCGCAAAAACGTAGTCCGCTTCAATCAGTCGGATGCTCAGCGGCTTCCACAATTTCAGATCAATACCGCCGCCTAAAATGGCGCCGATGCCATTGCTCGAATCCGTCGTCTTAGTGGAGAGGCGATTCAATCCCAATAGCGTGTGCGCAAATAGATTGACTCCCTCAGTCCTCCACGTGAACCGCGGACCGATCGATGCAGTCGTCTCGTTGGCGAACTTGTTCCAGTTCCCGCCGAAGTCACCTTCCAACGCCCAATGTGGAGTGAAGTTATACCCAAGTGCAGCACCTGCACCCTGTGGAATAGAGGGAAGCTTGAATGGGATACGACCACCTGTGCTATTTAGTCCATCAGGCACCTTGCCGCCTGGATTTAGCCATTGATATCCGACAAAGAGATCCACCTTCGGTGGAGTTTCATCTTGTGCCAAAACGCTCATGGGTAAAACAACGGTCAAGGCGAGCAAGAAAACACAGAGCCAGCAGCGGCCACTGCTTGCTTTATAAGAAAGCGACATGGAGTCCTCCGGAAAACAACTACATCGAACCAATTATTGTCGAGCTGATACTAGAACCGGGAGTCTGCTCGATATTGGAAATCGAGCTGTTTAGAACTTGAGATTTTACCGCAAGGAGATCAAGGCCAGCAAAAGTTTGCCACCTTTTATCGCTTTGCCGCCCCAAGAAAGTCATTGCTGTCTCAGTTTGAAACGGAGTGAAATCGCCTCTTCCTGCCCTGCTCCTGTACTGCCTCTTGCCGCTATCTCGATAAAGCCGCAGAATAGACTGATTGGGTATGAGCCAGGAACGAGTTCTGATTGTCGAAGACGAGGAAAATGAGCGCACGGGCCTTTCTGAGCTGATCGGCTCCTGGGGGTTCCGTGCTGATACCGCGCGCGATGGCGTCGAAGCGATGGAAAAAATCGCTGTATGGAATCCGTCTATCATCGTCACGGACTTGAAGATGCCCCGTATGGGTGGCATGGAGTTGCTCGAGCGCGTCAAAGACCTTGAGCAGCCCCTAGCGGTCATCCTGGTGACCGCCCAGGGGACGATCGACAGCGCCGTAACCGCGATGAGGCTCGGGGCGTTCAATTACATCCAAAAACCAATAGATACGATCCGGCTTCGCTCCTTGCTCCAGAATGCGGCGGACTTACTCGGTGCGCGCGCGGAACTGGAAGTAAATCGGCGAAAGCTTAGAGATGCGGGCTCCCTCGGTCAGTTGGTTGGTGCTTCCAAAAAGATGCAGGAGATCTTCCGCCTGATCGAAATGGTTGCCCCCAGTACGGCCTCGGTTCTGATTACGGGCGCAAGCGGAACGGGCAAGGAATTAGTCGCACGCACAATCCATGAACTCAGTCCGCGACGCGGAAAGCCTTTTGTTCCCATAAACTGCGCAGCCATCCCAGAAACGCTGATCGAGAGTGAAATCTTTGGCCATGAAAAAGGTGCCTTCACCGGCGCTCTAGAGCGCCGGACTGGGTGTTTTGAGTTGGCAGAAGGCGGCACCCTCCTTTTGGACGAAATTGGGGAAATGCCCATCGCGACACAGGCGAAACTCCTCCGTGTACTCGAGGATCGAAAACTACGCCGACTGGGTAGCCGGGTGGAAACATCTGTGGACGTCCGTGTTCTCGCAGCAACAAACAAGGTTCCGGATGAAGCCGTTGCGAATGGAGAACTACGGCAGGATCTCTACTACCGTTTGAATGTCTTCAACATTCACATGCCACCTTTGCGTGAACATAAAGAAGACATTCCCGAGCTCGTGCAATCGCTGATACGCGATATGAATAGCAAGCACGGAAGGAAGGTCGCCACCGTCAGCGAAGCCGTGCTGAATGCGTTCAACAATTTTTCATGGCCCGGCAATGTTCGCGAACTCCGCAATACCCTAGAGCGTGCCGTAATTGTCTGTGAAGGTGCGATGATAGAGACTAAGCATCTCGCGCCAGGTTTCGGGCAAACAGTCCGCGCTGCCGTACACGACCCCGATGCAGTGCGACTCGGCGTCGGCACAACCGTGGGAGAGGCCGAGAAGCTGCTTATTCTGAAGACGCTCGAAGCGACCAGCAATAACAAGACACGTGCGGCCGAAATCCTAGGGATCAGCTTGAAGACATTACATAACAAGCTGAAAGAGTATGGCAATGCATCCAGCGAGGCGCTCGCTACAAAAGATGCGGAGTAGGCTGGAGCTGCTAGGCATTGCAATTTCCGTTATCTCTCCACTAGATAGATGAGTCGGAAAGCCAAAATCGTTGTGGCAATCACCATGATGATTGCCTGCCTTGTGGTCGGATTCTCGGCAATCTATATCTCGCAATTGCTGCGACAACGTCTTACAACCTCTTACGAAACAGCTTCACTCCTGACCCGCCAACTGGCCGATGCCGCTAACAACGCCGTTCCGGACCTTACCAGTACCCGCGTGGATACAAATGACCCCGCTGCGGTGCGTAGGGCTCTTGCCGAGTACCTTGAAAACGATGTCAACGTGAACACAATGCTGGATTCGGCTGTCGCTAACTGGCCGATCATCTTTGACGCAACCATCGTTGATTCGGATGGCAAAGTGATTTTGTCGAATAATCCAGATTTGGTGAGTAAACCATTGGCAAGCGTGAGACCGGATTTTCGCGAACTCCGCGATGCACACTTCTGGGATCAGCTTCAGCTTATCTACAGTCCATCTAAGATCTATGACGTCAGTTTGCCACTTGAACTTGATGGTGCGCCCTTCGGCAGCGTCCATCTTGGAGTGTCGACTGTTCTGCTTAAAAACGAGCTCACGCCTCGACTCCAGCACGCCGCCTTCTTCTCAGCCGTCGCAATCGTGCTGTCCCTATTTCTGGCCGCGGGTGTTTCCAATCTCGCGCTCGGGCCATTGAGGCAATTGAATCTAGATATAGATACCGTCAGCCGCGGCGATGCAGACCTTTTGCCCGGCGAGGAGGCCGGCCAGGATGAATTCGGCCTGGTATCGCTGAAGATTGCACATCTGGGACGCCAGATACGCGATACCAACCAGATATTTTCAGCATTGAAAGATAATGTTGAGCAGGTCATGTCCAAGCTACAGGATGGCCTGATGCTATTTACTCGTGATCTGCGAGTGGTGCTGGTAAGCGCATCAGCGGAGCGCTTTCTCGGTCGTGCCAGACGCGACATTCTGGGAAAAACAGCGCGTGAAATCTTTGCCGGCAACTCGCCAGTAAATCAAATCGTCTTGGATGCGTTCGATGACCATCAGCCGCTTGCCCAACGCGAGGTGCAAATCTCCGATCAGCGTACGATGCAAGTATCACTCGATTTCATACAGGAACGTGGAACGCCGATCGGCGCGCTGCTGACCATGCGGGATGCTGAATCGGTTCGTCGGATAGAGGACGAGATTGAATTATCTCGCCGCTTGTCCGCCGGTGCCCGCACAACTCGCAGCGTCGCTCATGAGGTGAAGAATCCCATCAATGCGATTGTCTTGCACCTGCAGTTGCTCCAAAACAAGCTAACCCAAGTCGATCCTGATACTCGAAGACACATGGACATCATCGGCAATGAAATTCATCGATTGGACCGCGTGGTTCAGATACTCGTTGATTTCACGCGCCCTCGCGATCTTAGACTTGAAGAACTTGACCTCAATCGCATCGTTGAGGAAGTTGGTCTCTTGGCGATGCCGGACGCGGGACAACGCGGCGTAACCATCGATACGCAACTCGCGCACGACCCTTTAATCGTCAAAGCAGATGCAGATTTCATGAAGCAAGCGTTTCTCAATGTGGTCTTGAATGGTATTCAAGCGATGCCCGATGGCGGACATCTCACGATTAATGTTCATCGTGACGACAATGACGTTGTCACCGAAATCAGAGATCAAGGTGCCGGCATTGCTCCCGAGGTACGCGAAAAGATCTTCGAGTTGTACTTCACAACCAAAAAAGGGGGGAGCGGTATCGGCCTCGCCCAAACCTACCAAATCATGCAATGGCACTATGGTTCAGTGGATTTCGATTCGACTCCAGGCGAAGGAACGACGTTCCGACTTCGAATGCCAATGATGGGATCTGCAAATCAATCGGCTGCACAGAATCGGTTAACAAACGCCTCTCCCATTCTTCCCGTCAGTCTCGAGCCCAGGTAGCTCAGTGTTCTGCTAACTCAAACTCTGCGATAAGCGGCAGGTGATCCGACGCGATCAGAGACGCGCGACTACGGTGGACCCTAGCGCTGACCAGCGATAGAACGTCGTCGTAATAGAGATGATCCAGGTGCAGCAGTGGAAACAGGCCTGGATAGGTGCGCTTGTAGCGGAGCAGCGCACGTGGCTCAGCGGCCCGGAAGCTGGTGCCCATTAGTCGCGTGGCCAACCCCCGAGTCCACTCGTTAAAGTCTCCCGTAACAATCCGTGGTCCCATGAAGTCGTCTTGTTTCAAGATATCGGCGCTGGTCAACCGCTTGGCTTGGTGTCTTCGCTCTACAAAGCTGGTGCCGAGGTGAACGTTGAATACGTGTAAGGTGATCCCATCGCCGATACGGTGGTCCGTTCGAAGACAACCCCGCCGCTCGCGATGTCGCCAGGTGAGGTCGTAATTCTGATGGAAAGTTTCGGCAAACCGGCTGAACGTCATGTTGCCGTATGAACCGCCGTGGAGCTTGCGGTTTTCGCCGAAGACCCAGTGATATCCAATCAAATGTTCAGCCAATCGGCGGGCCTGATCAAACTCGAGTTTGCCATCTCTGACATCAAGGACTTCTTGCAATGCCACGACGTCAGCATCGAGCTGCGAAATGATCTTTGCGATGCGTACAACATCCGTGCGGCGGTCAAGGCCACGACATTTGTGGATGTTATAGGTGGCAATTCGAAGCCGCGACGAGCGCTTTGCCGCCATTATTGCTGTCGCTCGAGGATCCACCCGAACAGTTCGGGAGCGCGTTCGACGATGTTGCGGTTTCTCCAGCGCTCATATGTAATCTGTTCGCTGTTAGAGATATCGGCAACAAAGTCTTCTTGCAAGCGACCGACAAACGTTGAATCGCAGACAACAAGATTCACTTCGTCATTCAAGCCGAAGGAGCGATAGTCGCAATTTGTCGACCCTACCACGCCCCAGACGCCGTCGATCAAAAGCACTTTGGCATGAATCATCGCGGGCAAGTACTCGTAAATGTCGGCGCCAGCTTTCAGCAATCTACCGTACCCGCCACGGCTCGAGGCTCGCGTCAGATAAATGTCGCTGCGCCGGCCGGGCACAACGATTTTCACGTCGACGCCGCGACGAACTGCTCGAACAAGTTCGTCACTGAAGCTCTTATCGGGCAGGAAGTATGGCGTCGTGATATGAACAGACTTTTGAGCCGAAGCTATTAACAGTTGAAACAGAACTCGAGCGTGAGTCATCCCCCCTGATGTTGGGCTGCTGCTGACGACGAGGACAGCATTTTTTTGGTCATCGGAATCCGTGAGTTCCGGGAAGTAATCGGTTCCAGTAAGCAGTTCGCCGGAGGCTTCCAGCCAGTTTTCGGCAAAAGTCGCTTGCAGGTGGGCGACGGGAAGTCCTACGACTTTGACCATCGTGTCCCGCCAGCGGGGATGTCGAGGTCGTGCCTTATACCATTGGTCAGCGATGCCGGCTCCGCCGATAAACCCGGTTTTTCCGTCAATAACCAAAAGTTCACGGTGCGTTCGGTTATTGAAGCGCGGGAGTTTGTTCCATCGGGCGGAGTTGTACCATGCCAGTTTTCCTCCGGCAGATGTGAAGTCGCGGAAGTAGTCTTTGCCCACTCTTGCGGAACCTAGTGCGTCAAGCACGACTTTCACTCGAAGTCCGGCGCGGGCGCGCTCCGTGAGTGCGTCGACGAATCTTTTTCCGATTTCACTTTCCTGGAAAATGTAGGCTTCCAAGCAGACTGTTTGTGCGGCACCACTTATGGCCTCCAGCTCTTCTTCGTAAAAAAGATTTCCGTTCGTTAAAACGCTTAAATTTGCTGACTGGTTTACCTTCGCATCCGTCAGAGCCTCAAGCGTACGGATGAATTCGGCTGAACCGTTGTCAGGCGAGTTTGCTGCAGCAACTCGGTATCGGAGACCAGGATCGAACAGGGCAACAACAATGACAATGGCGGTGGCGGTGATCGCGAGCCATGCCAATACCAGGAACGGCGTGGACACGGTCGCTTCGGCAAGCAATAGTGGCATACGCGACGCTTTGATGCGGTGACCGAAATTAGTGTTTGTCAGACCCGCAGTATTGGAGTTTCAGACAAAGAGTTCCCCGGATTTTCCAATAATTCACCGATAGATGGAATTGAGATGGCTAAACCCTGCCCGCATACAGAGTTCGCCGGATAGCTCTCCCATTGCGCGTTCTGTAACAATTATGTGAGCGCGTTCGGACGCTGGTGGCGGACGCGGATCGAAACTTGACTTACCTTCGGCACTTTCCCGGGAAATCATAGTTCGTGAGTGCTTGGGGGCACACTCGGTCGGTTGGAACTGCCAGGTGCGGTGTGGGATGGTTGCGTTTTAGTTGATGTGTTGGAATATGGGACCTGAAGTCGTTGAATGGGGAGTCAGTCTGGAGTGCTGCTGGTATGAGTAGCCGATTCGACGTCGATCGAGAATCCTTTCAAAATCTTTTGGCAAATGCATTCGTTGTTCAGCAGAGCGGTGTAGATTCGCGATCGTTGCGGGCCGTGGTTCACCTGGAGCAGGCAATCCACTCAGGCAAAGTAGAACTACCCGAGTTCATGAACATGACGGCGGAGTGTGCCCGACGTGTAGCGAACGCCGCGGGAGTAGCAGTCGCATTGGTCAGCGGAGACAACCTCGTGTATCGGGCCGGTTCTGGCTCAGCTGCCGCGTCTGTAGGCCGGGAGTTGACCGCTATACTCCGAGTTCCTAATCATCCGGGGAAAAAAAGAGAGATACTGCGGGTGGAAAACGCCCAGACGGATACAAGAATAGAAGCCGCGGTTTGTCGCCAATTCGGGGCTGAGTCTCTGCTGATTGTACCCATTTACCGTGGGACCTCACTTTTCGGAGTGATAAAGATCCTTTTCAGTGAGGCGCATAGTTTTTCCGACCAGGAAGTACAAACCTATCATTTGATAAGTGGTCTCATCGGGGAAGCGATCAAGGGAAGCGACCGCGTGCTTTCAGACGCCCCGGCGATTCTTCCGACAATACACGCCCCGGCAGTTGTTCCAACAGTTGAAGAGAGCCTGCCGCAACTAAGAGCTGAAACCATCTTTGAGGTTGAGCTTCCAGCCGCTGTCGGTGCGCACAGTTCCGAGCCAACCCTTTCGGACTGGTCTCCGAGGTGGGATTTGGCATGGGTGTGCCTGATGGCTGGGCTGACCGAGATAGAGTTAAGGGTCGGACAGTTAAAGGCAACCGGCACGAGAGCGTGGACTAGTGCCCAAACGTGGAAGGCGCCTTCGCACCTTTCCGGGCGAGTGCTCTTGCCGACTTTAGCGATGGTTGCAATCTTGCTTGTAAGTTTTCTTTACATCGAATATCGGCCTAATGTGTCGCAAAGTGCGGCCTCGACTGCTCCCCTGTTAGCTGCTCCGGAAGTTGTTCAGACTTCTACGGCAGCAAACGCAAACCAGCTCGAAGCTGCTTCTCTAAAAACCTCGTCTGCAAACTCGCGTTGGGTACGGGTTAGCAAGAACGAGTTGGACCAGGTTTTCGCCGATGTCACCGTACGTTATTTCGAACCCAACTCCGTCCTAAAGCGCACGAATGTGAAAAGAAGCAAGGTCCACTACATGTCGGATGATGTGACGATTCGTTATTTTGAACCGGGCGAACAGGTTACTCGACATGCGACAGAACCAACTCGTCGGAACGTTTCGTTGAAATAATCGCAGCACGCCTACTCAAATTCATTCTTACATTCTAAAAATTGACAGTCCTTGACTCTGGGATGGGGTCACGCGGACACTGGTGTGCCCGTCCAGGAGACAAGACTGAAAGTTCTGCGCAATCTACGAATGATCGCGGTAGCCCTGGTGCTGGTGGCGCTTCTGGGAACAGTCGGGTTTCACTTCATCGAAGGGTGGCCATGGTTCGATGGACTATACATGGTGGTCACGACTCTCACCACAATTGGATATCAGGAAATTCATCCTCTGTCCCATGCCGGTCGGGTTTTTAATCTAGCCATCATTGTCGCAGGTGTGGCGCTTGTATTTCTGGCGATCGGAGCTCTCACCCAGACGTTGTTAGAATTCGAGTTGCAAAGCTTCTTTGGGAGGCGGCGCATGGAGCGTGAAATTGGGCGCCTGAGAGATCACTACGTTATCTGCGGGGCAGGCCGAGTTGGCCGCAGCGCTGCAAGGGAGCTGGCACGCAGGCCGGCCCCGTTTGTGATCATTGAGCAGAATGAATCCAAAGCGGCACGCTACGCAGCTGAGAACTGGCTCACCCTGATTGGGGACGCCACAAAAGAGCAAACTCTACGTGAAGTGCAGATTGAGCATGCGATTGGCCTGGTCGCTGCGACGACAACAGACGCAACGAATCTCTACATTGTGCTTACCGCACGTGGTCTGAATCCAAAGCTAAAGATCATTGCGCGTGCGAGCGAAGAAGATGCAGAAAAGCATCTATTGACGGCGGGTGCCGACTCTGTCGTTTCGCCTTATTTATTTGCGGGTCAGCGCATCGCGCAATCCTTCTTGCGGCCGCACGTGGTAAGTTTCCTCGATACGGCGACCACGCATTTGGGATTGGATCTTGAAATCGGAGAAATCGCGATCCGCCGCGGATCGACGTTCGCAGGAAAGACGATAGAAGGCTCCCGGATCCGCCAAGAACGTGGCGTCATCGTGCTGGCCATAAAAAAAGAAAAGGGGATGCATTTCAACCCTTCGCCCGATGATCACATTGAAGCAGGCGACTTTTTGATTGCAATGGGTGAGCCTGCCCAACTACGAGAACTTGAACAGCTGTCTTCCGCCCAGGCATGAAGATTGTTACTGCTGCCGAGATGCGCGAGATCGACCGCGCCACGAGTGAACGCTTCGGAATCCCTTCCGCTCAACTGATGGAAAATGCCGGGACGGCGGTCGCGACTTTTGCGCTGGCCCGATACCCTCAGGCAAGACAAATCGGGATTGTATGCGGAAAAGGAAACAATGGAGGAGATGGATTCGTAGTCGCGCGAAAACTCCACGAAGCAGGAAAGTGCGTACGCGTGCTGCTGTTGTGTAATCCTGCCGAGCTGCGGGGCGATGCGTTGGGGATGTTTAAGAAGCTTTCCGCGGCACCAATTTTAGCGCGTACCGGCGATGAATTGAAAAGCCCCGAGGGGCAGGCTGTGTTGCAAGCAGACTTGCTCGTCGATGCCGTTCTGGGCACTGGATTCCGACCTCCGGTGAGCGGCTTGTATGCCCAGGCAATCGCTGCGATCAATCGAAACGGTTGTCCTGTGGTCGCTTTGGACATTCCATCCGGTATGGATGCCGATGGTATGAATGAGCAACCGGAAGAAGTCGTTAAGCCGGATGCGGTAGTCACATTCACTGCGCCGCACCTGGCGCACGTTTTTCGTCAAATTGCGTCCGGCCCAGTGGCTTGCGCGCCGATCGGTTCCCCGCCAGAAGCGATCGTTTCATCATTCAATTTGAACCTGATCACTGCTCAGGATCTGGCTCACCTTCTAGTCCCCAGGGCTGCCGACTCGAATAAAGGAAGTTTCGGTCATGTGCTGATCGTCGGTGGATCAGTGGGGAAGGGTGGCGCGGCCGCCATGGCTGGATTCTCTGCCTTGCGCGCGGGCGCTGGTTTGGCGACAGTTGCAACTTCACGAAGTGTTGCCTCCACCGTCGCTTCGTTTCACCCCGAAACGATGACCGAGCCGCTGGATGATACGTCAGCGGGCACTATCGCCATCTCGAATCTGGAAACGGCACGATTTGATGAAGTGGCGAAGGGCAAGAACGTGATTGCGCTAGGACCTGGTATTTCGCGTCAGCCAGAGACTGCCGATTTTGTCCGCCGCGTCGTCCAAAAATATGCAGTGCCAATGGTCGTGGACGCGGACGGCCTTAACGCTTTTGAAGGGAAAGCCCAAATGCTCACTGGGAGTGATCACGCGATGGTGATTACTCCTCATCCGGGCGAAATGGCGCGATTGCTCGGATGTACCATTCCTGAGGTTCAGAAGGATCGCGTGAAAGTGGCGCGGAATTTTGCGCGCGAACACAAACTTATCGTTGTGCTCAAAGGAAACCGGTCGGTCGTCGCGTCTCCAGACGGTGAGGTATGGATCAACACCACGGGAAACCCCGGAATGGCGACTGGAGGAACCGGTGACATCCTCACTGGAATTGCAGCCGGGCTCATCGCGCAACATCCCAACAAGGTCTTTGAGGCGGTGCTCCTGGCGGTCTTTTTGCACGGCTTGTCAGGCGACATTGCTTGTGAAGAGCTTGGGGAGGAATCGCTCGTTGCGACCGACCTAGTGCGATTTTTGCCCAATGCTTTCAAGACAGCTCGGGGCATGTTTGAGAAGCCCATTGTAAGAATTGCAGGTTTCCCCATCGACCCCATCAAGTCCGTAACCCGTGAGGACCCCTGAAATAAGAATTTTTTGCGTGGTGACTTGAGGCCGGTTAGATAGGACAAGGTCCTTCGGTAATCTGCCGCTGATGAACCTGGCGTGAGATAGTTCATCCCGTCCTATGACCCATTTTCCCCACCCGCACCCCACCAAACGCGCGACTAGGGTTCAACTGGGAGGAGCAGTTCCCGCTGCAATCCAATTAGCCGATGGTCAGCGTACGAGAGGTAAACTCCAATCCATTTCAGCCACCGGGGGCTTGCTTGTTTTAGCGCAAGCTATGGGAGACGGCGAGTTCATTGAAATCGCCTTCCAAACGAGTTCCGGACCCGTTGAGGGTATGGCTGAAATGTTGAGCCCGATGCAGAAGTTTACGAAAGGCGTTCTGCAACCTTTCCGTTTCATCGCATTAGCGGACGAGGACCATCGTAAGCTGAGCCGGGCGCTCGATTCGGTCGTTGATAGGGGCGTGTTGCTGGCTCGCGCAAATCAATTGCCGTCATCCAAAAGTCTTTAATCTGCATTCGGACTGACTCGGGATCTCACGAACGCATCCCGTTATACTGATGTGCTTATACCAGTGTGACGAGACAATTTGTAACGCGTTCGTCGGACGAGACCATTGCCCTGGGCAGGTCATTCGTCGATTTGCTGACTCCACCGAAGCTCGTCCTCTTACGAGGCGATCTCGGGGCCGGCAAAACGACGTTGGTTAAGGGCATTGCCGAAGGTTTTCAGGCGGCATCCCGGGAAGAGGTAACGAGTCCAACGTTCACTCTCATCCATGAATATCGGGGTCCTCGGGCGTCGCTATTCCATATCGATCTGTATCGAATCGACACGCAAAGGGAATTAGAAACACTCGCGTTGGATGACCTTATTTCCGACGACAGCATCCTGCTGATTGAGTGGGGAGAGAAGTTCTTGCGATTCGAGCGCGAGAGAGATGTAGAAATTGCTCTCGATAAGATTGCAGATCAGGAGAGAAAGATCAGAGTTACTTCCCGCTAGCGCCTGGTGATCACCGGGCGCAAGCAAGCCGTCGGGGCATTCCATTCGCGGACCATTGAAAAGAGAAGCCCAGCCGCGAAAACCGCAAATATGAGGAAGCGTAAGCGCATATCTTTTGTTTGTTTGGATGCTAAAGAGCAATCACATGCTGTCTTTTCTTAAGCTGCTTGTCGCCCATTCAATGCACGCAGTTTAGAAACCCATCACGTTGTAACCGCAATCCACGTAAATCGTTTCCCCTGTAATTCCTGAACTTGCATCGGAAGCTAAGAAAACACCTGCTGATCCAACTTCAGATACCTCAACGTTGCGTTGCAATGGCGCGCGCTCAGCGTGGGACTTCAGCATCTCGCCAAGCCCGGAAATCCCCCGGGCGGCCAATGTCTTGATCGGCCCCGCCGAGATGGCGTTGACGCGTATTTTCTTCTTCCCAAGATCAAATGCCAAGTAACGAACGGTGCATTCGAGGGCAGCCTTGGCCACAGCCATCACGTTGTAGTGTGGAACAACCTTTTCTGCGCCGTAATAGGTCATTGTGAGAACGCTGCCACCGTTCTCCATCAGGGGTGCTGCAGCACGAGCGACGGCAATCAGAGAATAGACGCTTACATCGTGTGCAATACGAAATCCCTCTCGCGTGGTGTTGATGAATTCACCTCGAAGTTCCTCAGCTGGGGCGTAGGCAACGGAGTGGACAAGCACGTGGAGCTTACCGAATTTCTCTTTGACTTGCGCGAACAGGCGGTCGATCTCTTCATCTTTTGAAACGTCGCACATGAAACCCTCTGTGCCGGGCAGGGAACTGATTAGGTCTCGGGCTTCTTGCTCAAGGCGTTCGTTCTGATAAGTGATGATGAGACGCGCGCCCGCATTGTGCAGTCCTTGGGCAATGGACCAAGCAATGGAACGCTTGTTCGCCACTCCGAACACGATCGCCGTGCGACCTTGAAGGTCAGTAGACATGAATAGGCCTCCCTGAAGGAAATGGAAAGGATATCAGTTCAGTCGGCAAGCCAGCGTGTGCAGCTGGTTAGAAAAAAAGCGGGCTGCAGATCAATCAGCTTCTTCGGTGACCGGTTGAGGAACAGGAGCTGGCCAAGTTGCACTCACAAAGGCAATCGCATATACCAGCGCGATGATGGCGAAACCAGCGGTGAGATTCACCTTCTGCGCGGTCAGACCCACCGAAATTCCGAGAACAATTTGGAGTAACGTTCCGCCGAAATAAAATGTGTTCTGAACGCGTCCCATGAGGTGTTTCGGCACCTGTTCCATCAAACTCGTATTCATGGCGACGCCACTTACGCCGCGAGCGGAACCCATCAGGCTATAAAAGAACACGCCCAGCGCAAGAACGCGAGACAAGGGTGAGAGAAACATGCACGCAGTCAGAAGAGCCATTGAGATCGCGATAGATTGTCGTGCGCCAAGTTTTGCGATCGCTTGAGGAGCATACAGAGCGCTAAGAAAGGCTCCGACACCCCAGCCCGCGTTCAGCCAGCCGTAGCCTTTCGCACCTGCATGAAAAACTAGGTCGCTGAGCGGCGGCGTAACCACAACACCCGTGAGCATGGCGCCCAGGAAGAGGGCCCAACTGATCCCGAGAAAAACAACGCTGCGATGATCGCGAAGAAAGTGCAAGCCTTCGCGCATCTCACGACCGAAGCGTTCTACAGCAGTTTCAGCCGCGATGAGGTCGTGTTTGAGTTCGGACGGACTCGGGACGACGTGATGTCCCTTCCGAACAACGAGGTAACAGAGGAAGGAAACGACATAGGTCGAGAAGTCGATCAGCAGCACGCCGCCAAGTCCAATGTGCTCGTACACAAAGCCGACTATCGATCCGGCGATCAGCCAACCACCCTGAATACCGGCGAGTAGAAATGTGTTCGCCTGAACGAATTCTCCCTCTGGAGTTAATTCCTGGATCAGCGCAGTGATGGTAGGCCAAAACATCCAGAACCCTGCAGCCACCAGAGTGTTCATGAGGTAGAGCTGCCAAACATGTACGCGGCCGAGGAAGGCAAGGATTGCGACGACGAAGATGACAATTGCGCGAGCCGCGTCGAGCATCATGACGAGCCGTCGACGATCCTCCCGGTCAATGATGACGCCAGTGAAAGGCAGCATCAGCATGGCAGGAAGCGTTTGGAGTACCGCGAAAGTGCCCAGCGCGATCTCAGAATGGGTAGCCTGCAGAATGTACCAGGCCACGGCAGCAGAGTTCATTCCGCTCCCTAACATCGAAACAACGTTGGCGATGAAAACCCAACGGAGAGAGCGCTCGCGAAGGACAGAAAACATATTTCCTGACTCTAACATGCGCTGTGGGCGTGATGTGGCGTGTCGAGAGGTTGAGATCTGGCTCGCGAGGTCGCGGGCAAGTAACGCATCTCGTATACTTCCTCTTCCGTTATGAGTCTTAGCCTCAGACGTCTGTTTAAAAAAGAGAAGCAGGAACACCGCATCTTGCGCGGGATCGAGCGCAGCGGGGATCAGCTACAGCTCGAATATCATCGGGCCACGCCGGAGTGTCCACATCCAGAACGCTTCAGCATGTTCGATTCGATGACGGCCGAAGTCGAAGTGCTGGAGTTCCTACGTACGGTTGTCACGACTATCAAGCCTGAGCTGATCGTGGAGACCGGAACCTTCAGCGGAATTAGTACGCTGTGGATGGCGGAGGGACTGAAGGCAAACGGTCGGGGCCGCATCCTCACCTGTGAGTACGATCAAAAAGTTTACGAGAACGCGAAAGCAAGGTTTGAGAAATCGGAATTTGCGAGTTGGATCGAGTTGCGAAACGAGTCAAGCCTGGAAATGAAAGTGGATGGCACTATCGATCTATTTTTTAGTGACAGCGATATGCCCATTCGCGAACAAGAGGTGAGGAGGTTTTTGCCACAGATCAATCCAAATGGGTTGATCCTTATGCATGACGCAAGTTCGCATCTGAAGCAAGTGCGAGAGGCGGCACTCAAACTCGAGCGTGAGGGACTAATTTCTGTCGTTCTTCTGCCTACGCCGAGAGGGCTGGTGGTTGCGCAAAAACGGGAAGGACGCAGATAACCCGGAGTTCTGCGCCACAAGATGATCAGCCGATCGCCCCTTGCGCAGCGTAAGGTTCAGAGCTACGATGCGCCAAAAGTCTCTCCGGAGGTATCTATGGGCAGGCGATGGCTTCTTTCGTTGTCCTTGATTCTCTGTTCAGGAATTTCTCAGGCGCAGCTCGACAAGATCATCATCCCGGCAGGCACGCCTGAGGATCAAGCACTCACCGCAATCTCCAACGAACAAGACAATTCCAAAAAGCTTGTGATGTACGAAGACTTCTTAAACAAATTTTCGTCGAATCCGGCGGCGGTGGCCTACGGAAATTGGCAGATCGCACAATCGCAACAAGCTGCCGGTGATCTACCCAAGGCCCTCGAATTCGGCGACAAGGCATTGGCAGGGGCACCCCGCAACCTTGACATCCTTGTTTCACAAGTCAATGTCGCCCAGCAGATGAAAGACAGTGGGAAGACAGTGGCCTATGCAGTAAAAGGTGGCGAGGCATACAACACGATCGATAAACAACCAAAACCAGAGAGTATGGAGGACGCGCAGTGGAACGCCCGAATTAGTGAGACGAAAGATGCCGCCAAGACTTCTTACGAATTTCTTGAAACGGCGGCTTACAACGCAATCGCTGACGAGAAAGACGCCAAGACTCGCATGAGCTATATCGAGCGCTTCGCTCCAGCATTCCCGAACTCGCGATTCGAGGAGCCAGTTACGCAATATGCGATGTTCACACTTGGCCAGCTGAACGATTCCGCCAGGCTGTACTCCTATGGTGAAAAAGCACTGGCTGCCAATCCAAACAGCATGCCCACTATGCTGCTGTTGGCAAATGCTTACGTAGAAGATGCGAAGCCAGGATCGGTCGGGAAGGCGGTCACGTACTCGCAAAAAGTGGTCGAACTGGCCAAAGCGGATGCTGCTGATGCTGATAAATCGCGCAGGTTATCGGCCGGAGTTGCGTATTCGACGCTCGGGTACGCGTACATGAAACAGGACAAAACTGCCGCAGCTGTTCCTGAGTTGAAGAAGGCGTCAGATCTCCTGAAAGGTCAAGACGAAACGGCATATGCGACCGCGCTGTACCGGCTCGGTTACGCGTATGCAAAACTGAATCGCGTTGCTGACGCCAAGCTAGTCCTCGGCGAAGCCGTGGGTATCGCAGGACCGCTTCAAAAACCTTCGCAGGAATTGTTAGATAAGATCAATACAGCGAGGGCGCGCCCAAAGTAGTCGTCTGCTGATCACTGAGCAATCAGATCGTCGGAGAGTAGGCGCGCTTTGACAGCGAGATTGTGCCCGCGTTGGAAGTCGCCAGCCTTGGTTGCAGCCCTGGCTTGTTGAATGTAATTCCGAACCTGATCTACAACTGCAGTCTGGTCCGCATTCAATTGCCGCACAGCGGCTTCTTTCAGATTGTTCTCTGCGGTCGTGAGCAGTTGTTCGGTCACCTGCGCCTGCTGTGAAGCGACGTTGGTCGGTACAGTAGGGGCAAGTTTTACGGTTGGCTCAGTAGTGCTGCCGTTACGAACGATGACTCTTCGGGTGCCGGTGTGGGAGGAGGTCTGTTTCGTGCAGTTGCCGGTTTTAGATTTGCGGCACCCGCGCTTTTTGGCTTTGGCCGAGGGACCCGGCGCAGCAGGCTCAGGTGTGGGTGTCGCCTGCGAGTCCGATGAAGATTGGGGCGCAACCTGTGCGGGAGGATTTTGAGTGTTTTCTAGTGCTTTACTTTCCGTCGCTGCTCCTTCGGCAGCCACTTCAGCAGGTTTTTTATCCTCAGGTTTTGTCTGTTCCGGTTTTGTCTGTTCCGGTCTTGCCTGTTCGGGTCTCTCCTGTTCCGTCTGAGCGAGAAGCAAACGACATGGACACAAGGTCAAAAAACCGACTACGGCAAGGGATCCCAAAACGCTGATTTTCATACTGAGATCGAAGGCCTCACACAAGCGCTCTATATTCTAACTCCCGTGCGTGCGTGACGTGTGCAGTAGACTTCGGTGTGTGGACAAGTACTTCCAGATGGAAAAGCTATCGGATGCTGGAGCCCATCGTATCCGGGCTGGGTGGATTGTCTCCTTGAAGCAAAACCCAGGTCGTTACGCCGCCAACTACAGCGATACCGGTGTACAACGCTATAGGTGAATTGAGGATGCTTCCCTGTGCTCCGGGAACTGCGCCACCAGAGCGACGACGGCGATGTTTTCCTGCAGGTGAGTCTTCGCGTGTGGTTTCCTGGCCCTGGGACACGGTAGTCGTATTTCCTTGGGCGTCCGTTACCAGGAGATCCCCTTTGTTTGCCGCGATCTGAACTGTTCCGTCGAAATCTTTGATGCGGAACTCGGTCCACTGCCCGCTTGCGGGCTTCACGCTGACATCTCCGATTTCGGTGACTACCGATTTCGCGGTGGCGACAGTGACTGCGCCATGTTCAAGCTTCAGCGACTTGCCCTGATACTGAATCAAAGAATCCGGTTGCACTGTGATATTTGAACCGGCTGCTTTGATACTTGCAACGGAGTCGGACTTCGTTTGGATCAGGTCACCGGAAAAAACCGCAGAAGTCTTCGGAACATTGGCACCATTCAGCCACGCTGTGCCATTCGCGTAGAGCATAGCTCCGCTGGAATCGGCTGCCCACATGGACAATGGCAATGCAACAACAAGAAAGCAACTGAGCGATCTCGTGATTATGGAGCGGTGCATTACCCAAATCTCCCTGTGAGTTTTCGCCATCGTATTCGGCAACTTCTTGGTCGTCAATGACTTTCTAAGGTACCCGCCTGTCGAATAGGTTACGGAGGTGAGCTAGCGCCACCGATCAACGCAATACCACCAAGCCAATCTCATCCACTCTTCAAGGTTAACTTTAGCCCACTGTCGGTTTCTCCACCATGGGGATTGAAATTGGCGAGGATCATCGACCGCAGCCACGCTGAATTGAATGCCAGGCATGGCGTGGCGGAAAATGCTGAGGGCACGCCGAGTATGGAAGCTGGAGGTTACAAGAAGCACGGAGTGTGCGCCTGTCGCAGCAATACAATTCGAGGCATTCGTGCTTTCGTCCTTTGTTGAAAGGCCGCTAATCGTGCAGATCGTGATCTGCTTTGCTTGCGGCAAAGAGTCAATTAATTTTTGCGCTAGTGCGGGCGGGGACACGCCATAGAACTGCGGGCTTTCAGGAACGTCTAAAATCATCTTAGGGGCATACGCTTGGCGTAAAAGCTCGATTCCGCGGTTTGGCCTTCGCTCTGTTTCCCCGGCAAGCACAAGAACAACATCCGATTTTTGAGGTCTGTCAACAACGAGATACGTGCCGGATCGCGCAAGAAGGATGGCGAGCACGAGTATGGCAGCCGCGAGACGAAAGCGCATTCGACGATTTTAACGGACAGATAAAAATGCCAGGCGCATGTGAGGGCGGCAATCGATTGGAAATCGCAAACATCTCGTTGCGAGTAGTGTCGAAATCCGCATGTTAAAATTGGCTTACTCGCTACAGGTGCGTGCGATCTGAGCGATCAAGAACCGACAGCATGAACCCAGTGACCGCGTCATCCTCCCTTTTCAACGAACTTAAGTCGAAGATTGAAAACCGCCAAGCCAAAGTGGGCGTAATTGGCCTGGGTTATGTAGGACTTCCTCTCGCTTTGCTCTTCAGCGAGCAGCGCTTTCCCGTTACGGGCTTCGATATCGATCAAAAGAAAGTCGATACCATCGCTCAAGGCGGCTCATATATCTTCCGAATTCCGGCCGCCGATATCGCGACAGCCAAGAAGCAGGGGTTTGCGGCGACTGCCGAGTACGCCAAGATCTCAACAATGGATGCGGTGATCATCTGTGTACCAACACCGCTCAACGAGTATCACGAACCAGACCTTAGCTTCATCACGAACACGGCAGAAGCGATTGCCCCGCATTTACGCACCGGCCAATTGATTGTTCTTGAGAGCACGACTTATCCCGGCACAACCGAAGAAGTGCTGCTACCTATTCTCGAGAAGGGCAACCGGGCAAATCTGAAAGCAGCCCGTACGGGTGAGTCGTCGGAAGAATGCTTCTACGTGGCATTTTCTCCTGAGCGCGAGGATCCTGGGAATACCAGCGTAGAGAGACATGACATCCCAAAGGTGGTCGGCGGACTGGACAGCCAGGCCGCAGAGCTCGCATGCGCGTTGTACGGGGCCATCTTCCGGCGAACGGTTCCGGTGTCGTCCCCAGCCGCCGCGGAAATGACGAAGTTGCTGGAGAACATCTACCGCTGCGTGAACATTGCGTTGGTGAATGAACTCAAGCTTTTATCTCTGAGGATGGGACTGGACATCTGGGAAGTGATCGCGGCCGCTTCCACTAAACCTTTCGGGTTCCACCCGTTCTATCCGGGGCCCGGACTGGGAGGACATTGCATCCCTGTTGATCCGTTTTACCTTTCATGGAAAGCGAAAGAATGGGATTTTAGGACCCGTTTTATCGAATTGGCGGGTGAAATTAACACGGCCATGCCCTATCACGTGCTGGCTTCGGTGAGCGAGGCTCTTAATCGACATAAAAAGTCTCTAAACGGCTCACGTGTTCTGATTTTGGGCGTGGCGTACAAAAAAGATATTGACGATCTTCGCGAATCACCCTCACTCACGATCATCGAACTCTTGCAAAAAGCTGGCGCAGAGGTCAGTTATCACGATCCCTACTTCCCTTTCATTGGACGAGGTCGCAAATACGATCTTCAGATGAAATGTTCGTCACTCGAGAATCTAGGACAGTACGATTGCGTTTTGATCGTGACCGATCACTCCGACTACGATTACCAGAAAATCGTGCGTGAATCACAACTGGTAGTCGATTCGCGCCATGCCACTAAGGGGATTTCGAGCCCTAAAATCGTTCATTGCTGAGCTATACGCATTGGACTGTTTGTTGTAAACCCTACAGCCCAGTTGAGGGAATTTGTCTATCAATCTAGGAAAAACTTTGCAAACTCATTCCTCCGGTTTGATAAGATAGCTGCCTGTTTGGGTAAGTAGCTGTTGGATATACGCTTACTCCTAGATTTCCCTAAGGTGAGTGGTCTTATTCGTGCTGCGACCCCTTATGCGCCGCGAGTTCTCGAACTAGTCCCCTAGTTCGCATCGAGGTTAGGGTCGCCCCAACTGGGGTCAAACGTGGGTAACCCTGGGGAGACGAAATCGTGACCAATAGGGCTATTGCACAGAACACGATGTTTAGCCTGCTGCCTCAATCGCGGCCCCCATGGACCGAATTTCTGTTCAGCATGGGGACACAAGGATTGGCACTTGTTCTGGTGCTGATAGCGGGCCTACTGCATCCACAAATTCTGATCCCTGAGCCCCGCACGTTCTCCTACATGCGACTAGTCGATACGCCACCGCCGGTTCCGACTGAGCCTGCTCCGGTCCGGGTCTTGGCCAAGGCAGAACCCCGCCCTCTTACTCAGCCGAGCCCCGACGCATTGCGCCTTCCACCACCGCTACCAAAAACCAAATCAGTAGTCGATGAACCAGCGGCACCGAAAATGGAACTGGCGAGCAACAAGATGCCCGACCTTCCGTCAACCACGAAGCCCGTTATCCCGCGCCAGTTGGTAAAGACGGAGGTATTTTCCACCGGAAGTTCTGCCACTCCAACCATCGCAGCCGCTCCTCAAAAGGTTCAAACTGGAGGCTTTGGCGATCCGAATGGAGTACGAAGCAGTGAAACCAACGGGCGCCCGGTGAACATTGCGCAGCTTGGTTCGTTTGATCTACCCCAGGGCTCCGGGATGGGAAATGGTACTGGCGGCAGCCACGGAGTAAAGGGAGTGGTTGCGAGCACTGGCTTTGGAAGCGGCGTGGCGACAGGAGATGGCTCCGGACGAATTTCCGGAACCCGCGGGACTGGGACCGCCGTGAAGCAAAGCGGATTCAGCGATGCCGCGATACCAGCTCAACCGATCACGAAAGCAAAACAAGTGGATGAAAATGCGGGTCGAATGATTCCCGCGGAGATCATTTTTAAACCGAATCCCACCTATACCGAAGAAGCTCGTCGCCTCCGCTTAGAAGGTGAGGTTCTTGTTGAAGCAGTGCTTGGAGCTAATGGGCAGCTCAAGATTACTCGTGTCGTCCGCGGCCTCGGTCACGGCCTGGATGAAGCAGCGATCAAGGCGGCAGAACAGATCCGCTTCAAGCCGGCTACGCGAGACGGACGAGCCACGGATTCAACCGCTGTTCTTCACATTATCTTCCAATTAGCTTGAGGCTTTGCTGTGAACAAAACTCTCCCTGTGTTTTGCAGTATCTGCTGTTTGATGATTTTTGCTTCCTGGTCGTTAGGTCAGGATTCGTCCGGCGCAACCTCTACCCAGTCTCCGCAACCGGCGTCCGCGAGCCAGTCGCCAGCAAGCGCACCCGGTGAAACCGCGGCGAACCCTAACGGTGTCAGCGATCAGCAAACAACCTCATCTGGGCAAACCCAGAACAATTCGAATCAACCGAACACCGATGCAACGGGTAGGATTTCGACCGGGAACTCCTCCACGAACAATCTATCTCCAGCACAGGGCGCGAATTCGGTCACACCAGCTCAATCTCAAACAGAATCTACACCTTCGCCAGCAACGTCGTTCGACCAGGTGGTGGATCGAGTCATCGAGCGCGAACACTACTTCCTGGCGCAGATGAAGCACATGCACCCGTTAGTTGAGACTTACATCCAGAACATGAAACCGGACACCGATCTGGGAAACGTTCCGGTCAGTGACAACTACTTCCTCGGCCGGCTTGAGATGCAGGATGGGCCTGAGGATCGCTCTTTTTTGGGACAACCTGGATTTGGCCGGCGATTCATGGGTAAGCTCACGGGACTTTACTCGATGAAGTTTCTTCCGCTCGGTTTTGCTCAGATGGTCATTCTCGATGATGACTTTCAAAAGAAGTACTACGATTTCACTTATGTGAGACGAGAATTTTTAGGAGAAGTTCGGTGTTTGGTCATCGATGTTAAGCCGAAAGAGAAAGCTGGAAACGGTCGTTTTCTTGGTCGAGTTTGGGTGGAAGATCGGGACTACAACATTGTGCGGTTTAACGGAACGTACTATCCCCATCCGAAATACAGTTTTTATCTTCACTTCGATAGTTGGCGTTTGAACCTGCGCCCGAATCTGTGGCTGCCAGCTTATATTTACAGCGAAGAATCAGACTTGAAGTATCGGCTCACGCAGACTCTGCATTTCAAGGCACAGACTCGTCTTTGGGGATATGACTTGCGTGGCTTGGCAAAAAACGATGAGTTCACGCAGATTGTGGTTGATTCTCCAGAGACAATCAAGGATCAAAGTGAGGGAGCACACGATGCGTCTCCCATTGCCGCTCAGCGCGCGTGGGAGCGCCAGGCTGAAGAAAATGCAGTTGAAAGGTTACAGAAAATTGGCCTGCTCGCGCCTGCGGGCGACGTGGACAAGGTCCTTCAAACCGTGATCAATAATCTTATTGTCACGAACAATTTGACGATTGAACCCGAAGTTCACGCTCGCGTTCTACTGACCTCGCCTTTAGAGTCGTTCACGGTTGGCAAAACTATCGTTGTGAGTCGCGGTATGTTGGACGTGCTGCCCGATGAATCATCGTTGGCGATGGTTCTCTCGCACGAGCTTGCCCACATCGTGCTCGGACACAAACTCGATACCAAACTGGCCTTCAACGATCGACTATTTTTTCCGGACGAAAACACCTTCGAACGTTTGGATTTCAATCGGAACGAGAGTGATGAACAGGCAGCCGACAAGAAGGCTGTGGAACTGATCAACAACTCTCCCTATAAAGACAAAATGGGGACAGCGGGCCTCTTCCTCCAAGCTGTACAGCTACGTGCTCCAGCCCTGAAAAACCTGATCAGACCGCACCTTGGAAGTAGCCTGCTGGAAGGACATACCGCACGTATGTCCAATCTAGTCACTGGCGCTCCGCAGCTTGATCTGAAAAAAGCTGACCAGATTGCGGCACTACCTTTGGGCGGTAGGGTCAAATTGGATCCGTGGTCTAACGCCGTGGAACTTCTCAAAACGAAACCTGTAGCCTTAACCGCTCCATCAGAAAAGATGCCTTTTGAAGTCACTCCATTCTTCCCGTTTTTGACAAGACAGGGAAATAGCACTGCACCAGATAAGGTGGCTGCTTTACCGACGCAGAAATGAGAGCGGTGCGGACGCTGTAATCAGCGTCCTAGCGAATACTGAATTTCATCTGGCTTTCCCACTCTATTGATTGAGTGAGCTGCCCACTTGTGAAAACACGTTGTTGGCATTTGAACCGATCAGCCGAATCGTTCCGACGACGATTACCAAAATGACAGCCAGCATCACAGCATATTCGGCAACATCCTGACCACTATCGTCAGCCCAGAAGCCTGATAAAAATTCTGCCACGGTGAACTCCTCGCAATTGGGGGACGCTCCAAGGGATACCCGAGCTCTTCGAGCAAGCAAATGCAATCCCACTGAAGTGTTTTGCTACCGAAATGGTATTGATCGGCGGTTTCAATGGCCAATAGCACCATCGTGCCGGTGCATGGCACGAGAGTGCCATGTGGATTCCCGGGGCAGTGACGCCCTTATGTATCCACTTTCCTATAACTTACCCGATACTCTTCAACGGGACGGACTGGTTTACAGCGAAAAGTGCCAGTTCAAGGCGGGTCGAGACCCCGAGCTTGTCGAAGATATTGCTGAGGTGATGCTTCACCGTGTCTTCGCTAATTTTGAAGTATTCAGCAATTTCCTTGTTGGAATATCCGGCCACCACGGCTGATACGATCTCCAACTCGCGAGGCGTAAGGCCGAATTTTTTTTGTCGAGCTTCCTCGCCCGATGATTGGACTAAGGTCCGCAGATATTGAACTAGATTGGACACGCTTTCTCGGCCTACCCAGTACTCGCCCGACATTACCGTCTGTATGCTCTTGAGAAGTAATTGCGTCGCTGAGTCCTTTAAGACCACGCCGCGAGCGCCCAGTTGGAGCGCCTCGACAATCTGATGCTTTTCTGCAGCCGCCGTCAGTAGGATCACGCGAACCATCGATGCCCCGGAGTTCGAGCCGAGATCCCGGAGCGCTTCTAGCCCCGGATGTCGCGGCATCGCGAGATCAAGCAAGAGAATGTCTGGCTTAAGCTGACGCGCTAATTTCACCGCTTCCGCACCATCGCAGGCCTCGCCTATGACTTTCAACCCAGGTTCCGCTTCAAGCAAACGACGCAAGCCGTCGCGGAAAATGGGATGATCATCGGCGATAACGATGCGAATTGGCTGCGAGCGTCTATCCATGTGTAGCCACCCGTACTTGTGGAATGCGAATCTCTAACTTGGATCCCTGGCCCGGAATCGATTCTATCGTGAGATTCCCATCCATCAAACGAACGCGTTCCTTTATCACCAACGGACCTTTACCCTGCAAATCCAGTTCGGTCTGCCGCAAACGTCCGGAAAACGGAAAACCCTTCCCATTATCCTCAACAGTGAGGACCAGTTGTTTGTCCTGACTAGCTAATCGCACAAAGACTTGACGGGCCTGACTGTGCTTCCGGACATTCACGAGGCTTTCTTGAACGATCCGAGCCACTTCTCGGCACAAACGTTGTGGCAGTTCGATATCGTCCAAATCCGAAATGAATGTCGCAGTAATTCCGGTCTCTCGTTGGAAACGCTCGACTGTGTCGGACATAAATGAGATAAGTGTGTCCGAATCAACGTCAAGTGACTTCATTTGTTGCATCAATTCCCTGAGTTTTAGCACTTCTTCACGCAGCAGGCTTTGTATTCGCCCGAGTTCCTGCCCTACCTCTGGGGCGGATTCTCTCGACTGCCGTCGCAAAACATCAACCTGCATCTCCATAGCAATGAGAGACTGCACTGCGCCGTCGTGCAATTCGCGCGCAAATCTGGCACGCTCCACCGCACCTGCCCTTTGACGCAGCCGTCGCATCAAGTAAACGTTGTAAACGGCAGGTCCCACCTGTCGCACGATTTCCTGCAAAAACCTGAGTTCTTCTTCGAGATCGCGAGAGAGACTCGGATCGAATATGAATAAGCGTCCAGACCATTCACGGCCGAATTCGAACGCCACTGTAGCTAAGGATTCGAAGTCGGCAAGTGCGGCGAGATTTTCGATTGACGCCGCAGTTACTGTTCGCAAAGGGGCACCTGTGCGATCAACACGGACAATATCGAAGTTCCCACTGCTACGCACAGCGAAATATGCATCAGTTGAGCCGTGAAAAAGGTAAGAGTCTCGTGCTTGCGGCGGACATTCAATCCAGCGAAGAAGCCCGGGGCCCTCCTTGCCAACGCGGACTTCTCCCAGGAAGACGTGATAGCTACGTGCCTCCTGGGAAGCGGCCAGAACCGACGATGCTCCGTACAGGGTCAAGAGCTGCGCCAAAATCTCCTGCAGAGTCCCTGTCAATCCCGCATCAACTCTTGCGGCCCCCAGTATTCTCGCGATTACCGCCTTTTCGGAACGAAGCCGTTTTTGCTGCTCGGCGAGATAACCCAAAAGTAAGCTCATCACAATCAGATAGACTGAGCTCATAAACAGCTTCTTAGGGTCAAGCTCGGACGTGGCAAACACCAATGGGGGCCCCCCAAGTCTCGAGACTGTAGATTCGGCCCACATGGGAAAGCTTGTTTTCATAAGAAAGCTTTCCGACCAAAGGAGCAGCACCGCGGCAGCAGCAGTCGCGACGGTTTCCCAAAGTCCCCAACGGTATGCAGCTGCCCCGAGCACAAAAACAAAGAAAAGGAAAAATGGCCCATGCTGGGCCACGGCAAACAAGGAGATCAGAGCCGGCCACACGATATCCGCTGAATGAACCAGCAGCCGAAACGCTGTGGTGGATTCTCGACGCCAACGCAAAAGCATCATCACCACGACGCCATGCGTTATGTAGAGCATTACGAACCAGTACACCCAGCTGGAGTAGCCAATCTCTCCTGGATCCAGCCAGATGGCTACAAGAGCGGATATCGCCAGAAATACGCGGGCCGTTGCCAACCAACGCTCGGTTCGACGCACTTCCCCAGCGCCTAATGGCGCCCGGAGGCGTCCGAAGAAGCGATAACGCCATATCCACTTGGAAATCGAAAGCAAACTGTGGCTCTCGTAAACGAAACGTGTCGATTTTTTCGTTGATTTAAACCATAACAAATCCATGCAGCCGCGACTTGTTGCTAGTTTCAGGACATGGTTTAGACAACGGACTACAAGAGGTTACCAAGGTAACCTGCCGACTGAACAGTTCAAGTCTAGAATCAGCCCCGAGGAAGCTTGTGTCGCGCCGCGGCCAAATCTGGATCGGTATTGTCGCTGGACTGATTGTGGCCCAGGTGCTTGCGTCGATTTGGCTGCACCAAAGTTATCGACTTTCGCTTGTCACGGACATTATTCAATGCATTCTGCTCATTGCAGCACTAGCTTTTCTTACTCCCAATCTAGCTAGCGCGAAAAATCGCACGCCGCGCACTAGGGGCTTCTGGCTCTTAATGATGTCCGGCGTCGGCTTGTGGCTCTCCTATCAATTGTTGTGGACCTATTTCGAAGTCGTCCTTCGCCAAGACGTGCCAGACATCTTCGTCGGCGACATCGTTCTGTTTTTGCACCTGGTTCCAATGACTGCGGCGCTTGCGCTAGAGCCTGAGACTCGGCAAGGCGAGCGCACGTCGAGAGTTGGAATGCTGGACTTCGTTCTTCTCTTAGTGTGGTGGGTGTTCTTGTATCTATTTGCCGTCATTCCTTGGCAATACGCCCACATAGACCAGGTTGCGTACAGTCACAACTTCAACGGCCTCTACCTTACGGAGAAGATCGCATTTCTTGGCGGCCTTGCTTTTTTGAGTCTGCGGGCCAAAGGGCCTTGGCGGTGGACATATTTGTTGTGGTTGTTTGCCAGTGCTCTTTACGCCCTTAGTTCCTACGTCGCGAACTGGGGAATTGCTTCACATTCTTATTACACGGGCAGCTTATTTGACATTCCTCTTACGGTATCCATGGCAGCCCTGAGCATCGTCGGGATTGCAAGCGCGAACCTTCCGCTTACCGAGGAGCGTTCGCAAGACAGAACCAATCACGGTGTGTGGAGTGCACGATGGGGAATGGTGGCTATCTTTTCACTTCCCCTTTTTGCGGCCTGGTCAATCTTCGATGTCTCGAATCCGCCCTCCGTCCGTTCTTTTCGCCTTGTCCTGACGTTGGGAGCGATCATGGTTATGGGGGGCATGGTTTTTATGCGCCAGCATCTCCTGGATCGAGAACTGATTCGATTGCTGCGTGCTTCAGAGGATTCGTTTGAGAACCTCAAGCGTCTGCAAGCTCAGCTCGTCCAATCCGAGAAACTCGCTTCTCTTGGACAGCTTGTCGGGGGCGCTGCACACGAACTTAACAACCCATTAACCGCGATGATGGGCTATGCCGATCTGCTTACAGCTACGCCTTTGAACGACGAACAGCGCGCTCTCGCAGACAAAATCGGTGCACAAGTCCGACGAACCAGGGCTCTCGTCGCAAGCTTGTTGAGTTTCGCGAAACAGATGCCATCCGAAAAATCTCGAATCGACGTAAATGCTTTATGTCAAACTACTGTGAAACTGCTCCAGCCGCAGTCGCGTAGTCGAAATGTAGAGCTGCAACTTGAGTTGGGCACTTCCCTCTCCCCAGTGACCGGCGATTCTAACCAACTTCTGCAGGTCTGCCTCCATGTCGTCACAAATGCACTGCAAGCGTTGGATGAGGTTGGCGGCGGTACTGTCAAAGTTTCCACGTTTGCCATCGATGGGGGAGTTGCTTTCGAGGTCGCTGATTCAGGACCGGGAGCACTAGAACCCGAGCGAGTTTTTGACCCTTTCTACACAACCCGCTCCGTAGGTCAGGGGGTCGGACTCGGTCTAAGCGCTTGTTACGGGATCGTGCAGGAGCACAAGGGACGTATCACATGCCGCAATCGCGCTGAGGGCGGAGCATGTTTTCGCGTGGAACTTCCGACAACCAAGCAGATGCGGAATGATACCGCAATGGCCTCAGCAGCTTCCCGCTAACTATCTAGGAAAGCTGGGTGAGTTCAATTGTTCGTTTTAGTTGTCCACAAGCAGCATAGATATCTCTGCCGCGTGGACGACGAATGAATGCTGGCACACCTGCGTTGATGAGTGTTTTCTGAAATGAAAGTACTTTCGCCTCGTCCGGAGTGGAGTATTCGATTCCTGGTCCAGGATTGAGCGCGATCAAATTGACTTTGGCTCTTATGCCACGGAGCAGAAGGGTTAGTTCCCTAGCGTGATCCTCTGAGTCATTGCATCCTCCCAGCAACACGTATTCAAAAGTCAGCTTCTCGCGTGATCGAAGTGGAAACTCCCGAGCCGCTCGCAGTAAAACGTCTAAACTCCATTTGCGATTGATGGGCATAATCTGGTCCCGGATCTGATCGTTGGGGGCATTCAGAGAGATCGCGAGTTTCGGACGAACCTGTTCGCGACCAAAATCTGCGATTCTGGGTGCGACACCAGCCGTCGAAACTGTCATCCTCCCATCTGGAACTCCCACACCCTGTACCAACAAGGAAACAGCCTTCATGAAGTTCTCATAATTTAAGAAGGGCTCGCCCATGCCCATAAACACGAGGTTGATACGCTGGCGCGGAGGCGTAACTCCCCTATCCTCGAGAACTGCCAATACCTGACCCACGATCTCACCAGCGCTGAGATTTCTACGAACTCCAAGTGCCGCTGTGAGACAAAAATGGCAATTGACTGCACAACCGACCTGGCTTGAAATACAGATCGTGGCTCTGTAAAAAGAGTCCGTTGAGGACCGTTTCTCCTCTCCGGCTTCACTTCCATCACCAGACTCGCCATCATCCCCTTCCGGCATCCAAACAGTCTCCACGGTCTCTCGATCACTCACCTCCACCAAATAACGTAAAGTGCCGTCTTGGGAGTGGAACTTGCCCGCAATCTTCGGACGATCAATCACGTAGCCACTGCTGACAAGCCAACTCCGAAATGATTTTGGAAGAGACGAGATCTCGTCCCACGATGAGATACGAGCTGAATAGAGCGCCTGGAAAATTTGTCTGGCACGATAAGACGGTTCGCCGCCCCGGCGCACAAGCTCATCGAGCTCCGCCACACTCGCACCGAAAATGTTTTCTGCTCTCATCATAGAAACAGCGAGTTGAACATCATTGTAAAGTCGTAGGAGCTTCGCTGGCCCACGGACTGGCACCGAAATCTTTTCCCCTAAGTCCTTTCTTTGCAATACACTACTACGCGCACCCATTCTCAATTTGTGTGTAACAATGAAGTAAGCTTAGTCACCCCGATGGTTCACGAAGACCGCCAAATCGTCCGCAAAGTGCTCCCAAACGGCCTGACAATGATCAGCGAACAAATGGCACATATACGCTCCGTCTCGATAGGGGTTTGGATCAAAACGGGTTCGCGAGATGAAGAATCTGGGGCAAACGGTATTTCGCACTTCATTGAACACATGCTCTTCAAGGGGACTATAAACCGGAGTGCCGAGGAAATCGCACGTCAAGTGGACTCGATTGGCGGAAACATGGACGCGTTCACTGCCAAAGAGTGCATTTGTTTCAACGTCAAGGTGATCGACGAGCACTTGCCTCTTGCATTAGACATCCTGAGTGATCTGGTCTTGCGGCCACTGTTTGATGAAAACGACCTTGGGCGGGAAAAGGGCGTCATCATGGAAGAAATCAAAATGGATGAGGACAGCCCGGACTATCTTGTACATGAAATTTTTACTCAAAGTTTTTTTAAAGATCATGCTTTGGGCCGTCCGATCCTCGGTACGCGCGATACCGTCCGCAAATTCAATCGAAGGAGCGTTGTAGATTTCTATGAACAGTGCTTCATTCCTGAAAACATAATCGTTTCCGCCGCCGGAAACCTTGAGCACAAATTGTTTCTTGAATTGGTGCACAAGCACTTTGCGCACATGCAGCCCAGGAAGACCAATCTTCGTTCACTTCAACCCAAAACGGCCTCTCGCATAAATCTCAGAAACAAGAAATCGCTTGAACAGGTTCAGATTTGCCTGGGAGTTCCCTCTTATCCCATGGCGCATGAACAGCGTTATGCCTCATACCTGCTGAACTCGTTGCTGGGAGGGGGTATGAGTTCGAGGCTATTTCAGAACATTCGTGAACGTCAGGGGCTCGCTTATGCAATCTACAGCGACTTGAGTCCGTATCGTGATACCGGATGCCTCTGCGTCTATGCCGGAACTTCGCGCGAATCGGCCCCGAAAGTTGTTCAGTCCGTAGTGAGAGAGCTTCACCGTCTAAAAGCTGAAAGTGTCAGTGCGGAAGAATTACGCCGTTCTAAGGACCAGTTGAAAGGCAACCTCATGCTTTCCCTTGAGTCATCGACATCGCGCATGTCGAATCTCGCCAGGCAGGAAATGTACTTCGATCATTTCTTCGGCTTGGATGAGCTGATCGAAAGAATTGAGGCAGTGAGGGTCGAGGACCTTCAACAAATGGCGAATGAGTTTTTTAGAACGGAGTCCATCGCCGTCACAATCCTAGGAAACTTGAACGGCTTGAAGGTTACTCGCGCACAACTAGATTGCTAGCCTACTTTGTACTCGAAACGAGACTCTCTTCTTTTGACTGATGCACTGGCACCTTCGGCTGATAAATGCAGAACGGTTCCTCACTCATGTAGTCACCTGTAGCCGCATAAGCCCGAGCGCGACATCCCATACAGATATTGCGGAACTCGCAGCATCCGCATTTTCCTTTCAAGTTGTTGGTATCGCGCAATTCATTAAAAACAGCAGATTTTTCCCAGATGTCGGCAAAGGATTGCTGACGCAGATCGCCTGCAATCGCCGGCAGGTACCCGCACGGAAACACTTCTCCTTCATGGGAGATGAAGCAAACGCCAGTGCCGGCAAGGCAGCCTTTTGTAGTTGCATTTAAGTCTGAAGGATGTCCTCCAGGGTGTCCCGAATTTTGATGGCCGGGCTCGTTTGCATGAGCGCTGACAACCGATTTAATTTCGATTCCTGTCGAACCTGGCATCATCATGTCACTCGGCCCAATAGCATTGAAAGCAATTTGTGACGAGCGTTGATCTGTCGTAAGCGCAGCCTGTGCTGCTTTGCGATCTGCCACACGACGTTGACGCACCACTCGGAAGTAATGTGGGGCACACGTTGCTTTTAGTTCGATACCGCCCTCCAGCGATCGATCATAGAACCAGTTCAGCATCTGTTCATATTCTTCCGGCGCAACCATTTGTTCAGAAGCTATGTCGACGCCGCATCCAACCGGTACGAGTAGGAAGGTATGCAATGCATCTGCACCGATGTTTCGAGCCAAATCGAGTACTTGAGGAAGTTGCTGCGCATTATGGCGAGCGATGGTCATGTTTATTTGTACAGACATTCCGAGCGCTTTTAAATTCTTGAGTCCGTACAATGCAGCATCGAATGCACCGGGAATACCGCGAAAGGCGTCGTGGGTTGAAGCATCTGCCCCGTCCAGGCTGATGGACACACGCCGCACACCGGCATCGACGATCATTCGTGCGACTTCCTTCGTCACCAATGTGCCATTGGTGGCTAACGCGACTCGTATTCCCTTATCTGAGGCGTAGCGGGCAAGTTGGAAGATATCGGAACGATAGAGAGGCTCGCCGCCGCTGAGAACGAGAATTGGCTTAGCGTATTCAGCTATTTGATCAATGATATTCAGTGCGACGCGGGTTGAAAGATCATTCGGAGAACTGAGTTCTGTCGCCGTAGCACGGCAGTGGATGCAACGCAGGTTGCAACCCTTTGTAACCTCCCAGAAAATTAGGCGTGGTTTGCCGTCGAGCAGGTGAGGTGCGTGTCCGTTGCTGTCACCGTGAGCCATTTCAGATCTCCTCCCCGAGCCGGGATTGGAAGCAGGACGTCTAAGATCCAACCCGATTGCTGATGAAGATACGGGGGGATGACCATTACAGCCGTGACTCTTATCACGACCACTTGTGACGAAGATCACGCGTCTAATTCACTGAAAAAAAGGAACTTAAGGCGAGACCCCTCCCGTATGACAGTCGCTGCAGTTGACGGCGCCCATGTCTCCGAGATCCACTGGATGGGTGAATGAGAGTCCCGGTGTGGATGCAATGCTTACTGCTCCCTCTTGTTGAGCAAAAAGCGTGTGGCACGAATTACAGTCCTTGCTAACAACCTTGCCCTCTGGGCTGGCATGCTGCCCGTCGTGACAGCGGAAACAACCGCTGAAATAAAAATGCCCTATATTGTTCGGGTGGGTTCGCCAATCGAGGTTCATCTCAGGAAAGGTTGTACTTCGATAGATTCGTTGCACTTCTTCGATCGCCGTGCGAATCTCCAATTCCTTTTCTTTGGCTAACTGCGGATATTTGTTTTCATAGAACTCGTGCATGCTCTTGGCAATCCCCGCGGTAGCCGCCGCCGTCGTCCCGTACTTGCTCGTCAGCGCTGCTACAGCTTGCGCTTTGATAAACGGCAGTGCTCCGTCTATGCGATGAGCAAGAAGCGATTGATCCACGGCTGAGTCGGGAGGAACATAAATATGCGTTGGCCGGTTGTGACAATCAATGCAATCCATTCGTCGCGAGGTCATCTTCGCAACTTGGTCTTTGTTTAGGTTTGCGTCCTTCGCAAAATACTCGGTGATGCGTCCTTGCATATCTTTCACGCGAATGTAAGGAATCACCTGATGCTGTTCATCCGTTGATACGTAACTAATCTCATTGGAGATGTTCATGTGCCAGTGGATTCCCTCGGGAGCTCCCGTCGTGGGATCGCCACCGCCGGTTTTTATGAGCATACGAATCTGTCGAGGAGTGTTTTTCTCATCGCTGCCGTAGTGAGTAAATACTTTCAACTGGGCGCCATAGAACTTCTTGGGCCAGTGGCATTGTTCGCAAGTTTGTGCCGCCGGACGCAAGTTGTGCACAGGCGTGGGAATCGGACGCGGATACGTATTCAGGATGGTTGCAAAAACCTGGCGAGCCCCTGACAGTTTGGACTTCACATACCAGGTGGCGCCCGACCCAACGTGACAATCCACGCAAGCAACGCGGGCATGCGGTGAAAGTTGATAGGCCGTAAATTCCGGATTCATCACTCCATGACAGAGCTGACCACAGAACTGGACTGAGTCAGTGAATTCATATGCTCTGTAGCTTCCCACAACACTCATCAGAACGAATACCACAATGAATGTCATGAAAAACGCGAATGCGCCCCGCTGACTCGGATCGTTGAAATCCAGGCTCAAGTATCTTTTGTCTTTCTCAGCCTGACCAGCTTTGCGGCGATAATGCCATATCCCAAGAAGCGCTATCGCTAGACCAGCAATAAAGAAAGCGGGCGCCACCATATAAGCGAGGATGCCGACGTAGGGACTATGGTGCTCGGACGTGAGATCGATGAAGAAGAGAAAGAAAATGTTTCCGAGCGCGACTGCGGCGAGGGCTAACCCTATCATCGAGATTGGATTATTTAGCAACCGCCGAATCTTTGACACGCCTGAAGCAGACTGACTATCGGTGTTCGCGTCTTCAGTCATAGTTGTTCTTCGACATTCCTTTCCGGCGATTACAACTTTTTCTGGTGGAACCAGAATTCTGCATCAGTTGTGTATTGAGATGGAAGCCGAAAGTTCGGCTTTACTCCTGCTTTTCACGTGCGGACTGAGCACGAGGATCGCCACCCGCAATGGAGGAGACCTCCTCGCCCGTCTCACTTTGTGCGGTTTCTTCGTGTTCCAGTTCCAGAGAAGCGAGCAATGTATTGCTGTCTAAACCATGTTCCTCGCTGTAATGCTCGAACGACATCTTGCCGTCCCACCATGCCCAGTTCATTGGGTACGTCTCTGGATCGAAGAAGACCTGATAGAAATGCCACACCACGATCGCGAGCGTCGCCAGAACAGCTTCGTAGAAGTGGACGGCTGTCGCAACATCCAACCACCAACGTGGGAGTAGGTTTCCAACGGAAACTTTAGCCCACAACATAATGCCGGTGGCTGCCATCACGATCAGGCCCCAAACTAGAGCCCAATATTCGGCCTTCTCAGCATAAGTAAATCGCCCATACGTAGGCCGATCGGAACTTAGACCCAGATAGTAACGCATGGTGGACCACACATCGGCAGCATCTCTAGGTATTGGTAGGAAATCTGCAACTAAGCGACGGCCATCTCGAGTCAATGCGATGTACGCGATGTGATATACGCCGACACCGATGAGCACTACGCCGGCAAATCGATGGGTCCATCCGCGGAATCTCTCACTCATTCCGAGAAGCGTGGCAAACCAAGAGTCCGGGAACTTCAGGGCAAAGCCAGTAAAAACGAGGACAAAAAAGCTCGTGAAAAGTATCACGTGCTGCCACCGTTGCTGCTTGTTCATTCGCGTGACTGATCTGTGGTGCGCATCACGATGGGCCGCCGCCTTCCGCCGCCAGATGATGAAGTTGTGAACCAACATGGCGCCAATGACGGCAAAGATCATGCCGAGGTAAAACTTGCGGATCAAGCGCACAGCCACGCTACCTGTATCGGCCGACAGGGGTGCATCGACGTGAACTTTGCCAAGCGCGAATTTCTCAGTAACGCCAGGGTGGCATTGTCCGCAAGTTCGGACCAAGTTGGCGCGATTCGTGGTTGCCCGGGAATCGCTAGAAGGAAGAATGTTGTGAACACCGTGGCAACTTGCACAGTTGGCGACTACTTGCGATCCAAGTTTCGAGGCAAGGCCGTGATAACTGGCGAGATATGTCGTGGAGCGGCGACCTTCTATCCCAAATTCATCAGACAATCGAACACCTTCGTGGCAACGAGCACAAGTCGCTTTTGCCAGGTTTGCTGCTGCCACAGAAGAGTTTGGATCGATGTGGGATTTGATTGAGTGAATTCCATGGCAATCTGTACAAACGGGCGCCTGCCAATTTCCTCGATTTATGGCCTGTCCATGAATGCTGGCTTGAAACTCCTGTTGGATCGAGTTGTGGCATTTGGCACACGTCTGAGGAACGTTGAATTTGAAAATCGGGGACTTCGGATCGCTCGCCTGCAGAATCTCATGTGAGCCATGGCAGTCAGTACAAACAGCGGCTTTTTCGGATCCAGCCGCAACAGCGCGGCCGTGAACACTCTCCTGGTACGAGAGATATGGCTGGGCGCTATGGCCACTCGCCTCCATAACAAATTTCTGTCCGTGACATGTTCCGCAGGTGGCCGCCAGATTTGCATGGTTCACCTTCGACTTCGTATCAGCAGCCGCAAGCAGTTCATGCGGACTGCCGTGACAATCTGTGCAGGTTGCGGCTTTCCCATCTCCTGCTTTGATGGCTTTCGCATGAAAGCTTCGGTCGTACGCTGCCTGCTGATCCGCATGACATGTTGCGCAGGACACCTTCGCGGGTGTCTTGTCGTGGGGAGATGTAGCAACATCCTGGTGGCAATCCACGCAACTCAGAATCGAACCATGCATCGATGTCTTGAATTTCTCAGGGTCGACCGCAAGGCTGACAGATTTACCCTCTCGTTCAGTTGAAAGTCCTGCGTCACCATGGCAAACCAGACATTCATCATTGGTGGGTTTCGGCGATTGCTTGGCGGCAAGGGACAACGTACACAAGAGGAAGAGGCATCCAGCGATTTTCGACCACAAGAAAACCTCGCCTACGCTCTTCGCCGCTGCATGTGGCATGTCAAACTGCCTCCTAACTCGAGTGACTGCAGTTCCATTGTTGAAGTTCGATAACCCGAGCAGCAGTGAGTAACGGCACCAGGGGCCGTGACGCGAGTCACAAGGAACTTGCCAATGTTTTCAATGCGAAAGGGGCAGCCATAGCTGCCCCTTATAAGGCAAGACTCGAATTCAGAATGCCCAACGGAGAGAAAAGGTGGCCGTGTTCGCGTGGAAGTAGCGTGCTTCCGTTGGTCCCGAAAACGACTTCTCACCATATTGGTAGTAGTTCCAACCCGCGTTCCAAGAAAGGTTATGTCCGAGGTCAATGCCAATGTTCCCAACTGGCTGGTGATAGTTGTAGGCCAACGACCCCAAAGGCTGAAGAATGTTGAATTGCGGAGTTTTGCCGTCCACGCTGGTTACGCTGTAACCAACCCGCGTTGTAACTCGCTTAACAGGCTTCACCATCAAGGTGCCCACACCGAAATGCGTGTTGCTTTCGTAATAGGAGTCTGTCAAGAGCGGATTGCTTGGATCATCCGTACATGGAGATGCGTTTGTGACTACTGGCAAAGTTACTCCTGTCGGCGGAGTGTCGTTGAAGCAAATGAGTGCGTTCTGCCGATAATCGGTGAAGTTGTAGGCGAGGTCAAAAGAAAGCCTATCTTTCGGAGTTAGAGATGCATCGAATCCGAAATTGCGATTGTGACCCTCATAGTTGATGGTCGAATCACCATTTGAGTTTTGCAGAACGTTAAGCGATGCACCCATCACAAGCCACCGTCGCGGGGTGTAGTTCGTTTTAAGGCGGTAACGCCACTCCTCGCGCGGACCGATGCGAACCAGCCAATTGTCATTATTCGTGTGCTCGAAGTCGAAACTTGCTCGGAATGCGGTCGAGGGGCGGGCCCAGGCTCCAAACAGCAAAGTGTGCTCGTGAATGATCACATCGTCGACATCAGCTTCCTCAAAGCTGAGCACATGCGTGAGTTCACGACTTCCATAGCGATACCCGATGCGCGCCCCGAAATGCTTCGTGACATCCCAGAGCAACTCGATCTGATTGCGTTTCCAGCTTTGATTGAATGACAGTTCATCGATCGTTTCAGTGGTCGTAGCGGTTGTAGCTGTCAACGGTGTTAGCAATGAACATGCAGGCGGCGCACACGTCCCCGAACCGGGAATTACGTTTGCCACTTCTGTGGCGTCAAAACTGGATGGGATGCGATAGCCCCAGAAGTAGAACGTGTCGACCAAGCGAAAGTGATGACCCAAGTGCACGGTGGCGGTGAAGTCTGCAACGTTCGAAATGCGTCGTGCGTCAGCGGGCCCGGTAATTGAGAATTGTCGGGTTCGGGTGCGGGAGACTAATCCATTGAAGAATTCTGACAGCGGTGTGGTCATCTGCGCCGAGCTGTAAGCATAAGATGCAGCAAGGTCAAGCCAATCGAAATAGTTCGTTCGCAAGCTTAGCCTCTCGGTTGGATTCGAGGTGCGAACTTTTTGAGAACGGCTGTAGCCGAAATAACCGTTGCAGGCTAAGTTCGTTAATGTTCCAGTGTTGTCAATTAAGCTAGTTTGGCCGGTTGGTATCGCGCAGGGCAACCTGCTTGATGTATCGAATGGGAGTCCAAGGCTCACCGATCCGCCGCCTGGCAAGAAAGCACTCCCAAAAGGAGCCAGAGTCCAACTCGTATCGCCTCTGTAGTAATCGAGATATTGATCGTAGCTGAAAGTAGTTTTCGGAAGGAACTTGAAATCCATGCCGAAACGGTAAGAATTCAGGGTTGTATCCCAAGGTTGAAAGAGCAAAACATCCGTTCCTTCGTGAAAACTTGAGAATGAAGGACCCGTCATGTTGTTTCGCGAATATCCCACTCGGAAGCTCAGCCGCGACATAGGTAAGAGCGTTAGATCGATATCACTCATGCGCCGGCGGGTTGCGAAAGAATGCGGAGAATCTGGGACAGGGACTGCAGGACTGGAGGTTGGAGGATTCAGCGGATTTGCAAACAGATTGAAATCGAAGAAATTCTGATCGCGACGAAAGTTCCCTCGCAAGTCATACCACTGATACTTGCTGGCTCGCGCGCGCAAAACGTTTTCAGGATCTCCTCCCCATCCGAAGCTGTTCACATAGAGGTCGTCGAATAGAACCCCCTCATGGTTGTCCGATTTCATCGAGAGGGTTTGCTCTAAGAGACGGGGACCAGTGTGCAAGTCAACCAGCGTTTCATACATGCTGTCATTGCCAACGGTGTCGGTGACTCGATAACCGAACTCTAGCGATTGATGAATCTGATATCCAGCCCGTTCTATGCCTTCCTGTCCGGTTGACTCCTGCGGAGTCGGCGAGGCTTGCCCTTGAGCAACAGTTGGAAGGATCACCATCGCAATAACGTATAGAGCCAGAATGAAACGTGCGACTCCAGCCAGAACCGAAGATCCGAAGGACTGCACAGCGAGGAAATTATTTCCGGATGTCATGGAGTCTCCTTTCATTTAAAGAACACATTGCTGAAGTTGGAGCCGTGAATGGCTATATGACATAAAGTGCAAGCCTGATACTTTTGGGATTGATTGTGGGCTGGACCCGATGGACCTTGCACCGGAACTGTGTGGCATTGCAGGCACATCAGATTGACTTGACTGACACGCATTAGGCGCGGATTCGTCGATCCGTGTGGCGTGTGACAACTCGTGCAGCCCTCTGTCTTCACGGGAACATGTTCATAGACAAATGGGCCTTGCTTGTCGACATGGCACTTGAAACAAGGCGCGTCCCCTCCCGGAAGCGTTCTAATTTGCCGAAGCGAGGTAGTCCCATGGACGTTATGACAATCGCCACATTGAACGAGTCCTTCATTTACACGATGCCGGAACGGACGCGCAAACTCGGCGCGTGTCGACGTGTGGCATGCGTAACACAACTCTGGTTGTGACTTCACCAGCAAGAATTGGGGCTCTTTGGCGTAGTGCGGTGAATGGCAGTCGAGGCATCCCACATCATTGCTGTTATGGGCTGAGGCACGAAAATGCGCTTGCTGTTTTCCTTCGCCATGGCAGCTTAAGCAGCGCGAATTTACCTGCTGACGAGACAGGTCTTTCATGCGAATGATCTTGTCCACATCCCCACCACCGGCGACGTGCTCTCCGCCAGGCCCATGACAGGATTCACACCCATGCCCGCCTTTTAGCGTGGTCTGAAGGTGTGGCGTTCTTTCGAAGCCAGTTTTGTACAGAGCCTCGTGACAGGTCTTGCAAGTTTCTGAGCCGACAAACTCGGCGCTTGTTTCTGCACGGAGGAAGCAGACGCTCCAGAAAAGGCACAAAAGCAGCAACGCACCAAATGCCCCAGTCGGGCGCCTACGAACGTTCGCTACACTCATAGTTTCTCCTCGTTGCACCGCGGAGTTCTCCGGAGTCGAAGATCAGATCGCATTCTTTAAGGACGATTGGCATTTCAAGCATTTCCAGTGACGACACTAAGTCAATCTCGCGAAAAGGCATTGTGAGTTTCGTCACAAGCAACTCACACGAAGGTATGTAGGTGGCTGAGTGGTCCCAAGATGAGCCGGTTTTGATCGACAGTCAAGAGTTTTGGAGCGGCGAGGTGGGCCAATCTGACGTCCGATCTCAGTTAACGTGCGCGCGGACGCGTCGAGTCCTGCCTAGGCCAACCGAACGAACGCGATCGTATGCGATATGCAAGTCCTGACTCAGTAAATGGACGACATGCAAGCAAGCGTCGCGGTGCTCATGCAAAAAGTGGACGAGATCCTTGCGCTTCACCACAGCCACCTGTGCGTTGTCGAGCATCTCCGCAGTAACCTCGCAGGGGCCGCCGGATAAACAAGCACTCAATCCCAAAACTTCTCCTGGACCAACGATACGAAGCGTCAGTCGCTTGCCCGATTCGGAGCACACAGATAGCCGTGCTCGGCCATCACATAGCAGGAATATCCCTCGTGCTGCTTCTCCCTGGCGGAAGAGCACAGCGCCTCGGGGGTAGGAAGCCACTGATTTGATCAGGTCGAACGCTTGCAGTGCTCCTACCGGAAGGTCACAGAAAAAACGATCCTTTCGTTGCACGCAATCCATACATCGGGGTTGGGTAGCGCTCTCCATGTCCATTTCTTATGCCGAAGGACTGGATTCGACAGTGACTAGAGTCACTGAAAATCGTGACCCCTGTTACAAGAGCGGTTTGAACTTCAACCGTTAGTCGCCAAAATACGAAGCGCCGCCTTGTTGCGGATGACGAGGGTGGATCCCTTGGATTGGACAATTTGCCGTTTCTTCAGGTCCGCAAACAGACGGGTCACTGTTTCACGAGAAGTTCCGATCATTTGCGCAATCTCTTCGTGTGTGAGCGCCAACTTCAGCCGCGGTTCTTGCTTGATGGCTTCTCCATTCTTGGAACTCCATTCGAGCAGCAGTTTTGCTAACTTTTCCCCCGCGGAATGCGATAGTCCGAGCGCCCGGACTTCATGGCAGGCATTGTTGTATTTCTCACTCAACTGCTCCGCTACTTTGAAGCAGGCATCACTGTTGTCCTTCAAGAACCGCAAGAAATCCTCGCGTTTGACGAAATTGACCTGGCAAGGATCGATGGTTTCGGCGGTTAATTCATATGCCTTGCCCGAAACAGTAGCGCTCAAACCCAGGACCTCGCCGGGTTCGGCGATTTTCAATATCAGAGTCTTTCCGTCGGTCGCGCAGATCGACAATTTCACTCGACCCTTGCACAGCACAAATATGCCCCGTGGCGCCTGCCCTTCCACAAATAAAACCGCCCCTTTGGGGTACGCTGTGGCGTACTTGATGCTTTCAAAGCTCTGCAGAGCGTTGGCGGGAAGGTCGCAGAAGATGCGGTCAGAGCGCATCTTGCATGTTAGACAGCTTTCTATGATGTCCAGTCCATATGGCGAGAGCACGATGCACCCCCTCTGACGCTAGTCCGGGCAAGTTACTGTGCAGCGCCTTGCATACCGGGGTCTTGTGACCTGCGTCACGCTATCAGTGTCATCCCGTGGGGCACGACCTGCTGTGACTGGAGGCACATGTGATTGTGACTCGCCTCACAAGCGGCGGGAATAAGGTTTTAGCTGGTTTTGCGGAGCTTTTCAGGGCATACTAAAGAAGCTCCTCCCCCCTTTGGTACGGTTAGGAGACCGGTCGCGTGCCCACCCTTGAGGACAAGTTAAGAGCTCTAACGGTCGAAGAACGTCCCGTTATTTCCCCTTCTGAACCTCCCGAGCACCAACAGAGGCAGCGCCGGACCATGGTCGTCGCCTTGGGACTTCTCTTGGTCGCGCTGGCTGTGGTGATCATTCGTGATCGCGACTTCTGGTTTCCGCCTACGGCCGAGCCAGTTGCTGATGAACTTGGAACCGAGGAAAAGGCTAATACTTCTCATTCCAAAGCTACAAAGCCTACACATGTAACAACCTCAAAGACAAAAGCTAAAGCGACATCGGCACCTTTGGCAGAAACTCCCAAAGGCACTGGTCCCGCTATCATTGCTGAAAGGCGTGCTCTACCGCCATTGCAGGTCGAAGTTGTCGCTGGAGATGGTCGCCGGACTGTACAGGCGGGTACGAATGCGGTTCATGTTGACCTACAAACCCGAACCGCAGGCCGAATCATTGAACCGCAACGAACAGTAGCGGCTGTCCCCGCTACCTCTCCAGCTGTAAACGCATCCGAACGGGTGCGTTTGTCGCCCGAAACTGAACAGGCTGTAACGCATCCGGTCACGCCTGACTATCCCTTGCTCGCGCGCCAAATGAAAGTGCAGGGCTCCGTCATCCTTGAGGCATTGATCGGTCGGGATGGAACGATTCAGGAACTTAAAGTAGTGAGTGGGCCTGCAATCTTAGCTGAGGCTGCGCGCGAAGCCGTGAAACAGTGGCGTTTCAAGCCCTATATGCAGAATGGACAAGCCATTGAGACGCAAGCACGCATCACCGTCAATTTTACAATTTCTACAACGTAGGCCGGCCAGTTGCTCTCAAAAAACTGACCTGACGTTTGCACAGACTTGGTCGACCAGATTCGGCCCAAAAATTAACGAGCGCCCAAGCTCTTGCGAGCTATGGACGCCCGGGCAGCCCTCCCCCAGAACTGCTCGCTTCTCAAGCTAAATTTCTAATCTACTGGTGTGAATAGCACTTCAGTGCTAGAAAACCCAACCAATGTGCCACCTGTGAATTGATTCATTGACAAACCCGCAATCCACAAATGAAAGCGAATTTTCAGGTTCACACACGATGGAATTCGATTTGCCCGTGTGGCTGGCGTCGCCCGGCGTGTGGGCAAGAGGAAGAAAGGCGACGCCAGCCCTTGCATCATTGAAGATGAGATGTGTGGAGATTTAGTGGAGTCAGTAAAGATCGCGTCAAGCAATGTAAAGGTTTGTGCAGTCCACAACCAATTTGAAATGGGGATGAACGCTGCAACTTCCTATTTATCAGCGGTGTTGCCAGATCGAATTGAGCACAAAAAAAGACACAATAAGTGATCACTTCGAGGTTTTAATCACATTTACCTTAGCGGTTGTTTGCTGCCCCTTGCCTATGCCGCCCACAACGATCAAGCCCTGCTTCGTAGCAATCAGCCCGCGATGGTCCATTGTTGGGTCCGGGGTATTCTCGTTGATAACTTCCCACTTCGTCGTCTTAACGTTGAACGCAAAGGTGACCGGCGAAGGCTCAGACGGTTTACCGTCGTACCCGATCCCGTTGAAGTTATAAGGATTGTCGGTACCCCCGGTGAAGAAGATCTTGACATCTTTTTCCTCCGGCCCGGCAGCAATGCGATAACGGGAATTACCTGGATGTGCCGGCAGTTTGGTCCATTCAATTTTGGTGGGATCACTTTTCTGGATTTTTCCCATCCAGCATTCGTCCGATGCGATGTAGTGTGGGTCGCCCACCGGATTCTTATAAGCGCCATCTACATACACGATCGTGTCTCCGAGAATAGCTCCCGCATGACCGAAAACAGGCCTCCCCGGGATGGGCGTGCCTTGAGACCATGTATCTTTCTCGGCATCGTAGATCTGAACGTTCCGAACGGTGTCCGTCTTGGACCAACCGCTGATCAGATAAACGTAGCGATCGCGGTAGGCGCCAACTACGGAGTCGTCCACAGGAACGGGCATGTCAGCGCCACGATACCAACGACTGTCGATTGGCACATACACGTTTACGTCCCCAACGGTGATTTCGCCGCCTTGAGCATCGACGATGTACCCGCCAAACAGATAAACCTGATCTCGTAAACCAGCCGCAGATGCTGCTAGGCGACCGGCCACTCCCGGTACGGGTCGCAACTCGATCCATTTCCCGCTTTCAATGTTCATCTGAAAAGCTCGATTTGTGATCGCGTCCCAAGTCTTCTTACCGCCAATTCCCATCATCGAGAACAAGTATGGCTGTTTACCGACCTTCAAGTAGGCGACTGCATTGTTCGAAACTGGAGCTGGAAAGGGATCCAAGTGAAAGTCCGCTGCCGCAACCAGGAGCACACCGAGGAATATCAGAAACGCGATGACCGAGACCTTTTTCATGAGCACTCATTTTAGAGCAGGCGTGACATACGATTCCAAAAACGTCAAAACCAAGTATTACGCCGGTAGTTCAAATATTCTTCCCCGAATTTCTTTTCGAGAACCCGGGCTTCCTTGCGGGCACGTGCAATCTGCATAGGAACGAGAAGAACAAAGATTAGCCATAGCATTGGTCGGTGTAAGACAAGTACAAGTCCGGCGATCATGAGAGCAGAAAAGACGTAAATGGGATTTCGAATGCGGGAATAAATCCCATGCGTCACCAAGATTCTGGCTTGCGGGGTGATAGAAAACGACCGACCCAGCTGATATCGAGCAGTCGCTAGTAGGCCCATAGATGCAATGGCAATTACGCATCCCAGTTTTCTCTGGAAATCCCACGGCACGGGCCACCAAAACAAAATCGCCAGCAGAGCAACTCCGCTGCAACATTGCAAAAAGACAAGCGACCAAAAATTTCGTCCCGCTACCGACGTCACTTTAAAAATCCCTGACGAACAGCATGGATGTAGTCGGTATAAGGCGGCTCAAATCCCTGATCACGAAAATCAGCCGCAATTTGTCCCCGATGATGGGCCGAATGCATGGCCACATGGATAAGAATATCTTCGACCGTGCTGTTCCACGGCTCTCCTTTGCTGTTTTTGTACTCGATAGAGGAGAGCAGAGCGTCGTCGGTGAGACCACCAAGAAATGAATACCACCTACTCTGCAAAGACTGAAGTTCGCGTTTGGCGGCTTCAACGTCGTTATCCGGCCAGACGAGAACGGTGGGCGAACGCCCCTCAATCCGATCAAGCCATAGATTCTCAGCCGCGACAATGTGGGCAAGCCATCGAACAGATCTCGATGGAGGCGGAATAGCACGTTCGATGAAAGACATCGCTTCACGATTTGCCCACTGATCATAGCCGAGGAGATGACGCAGATACTCTTGAGTGCTCATGGGTTTTATCTTTTCTTTCCACGATGAAACGAACCGATGAATTCAGAATTGGTCGCTGAAAGTTTGCGTGACTCTTCCCGCAAAGGTAGGATTTTAAAAGTAGTCATGTCAATGTCGACTTCGCCTTTCGCAGCTTCGTTCCACGCACCTGCATCGAGAGACAGATTGATTTTGGTAGCTGCTTTTGTGTCATGTCTTCTTCTCTGGAGTTCTATCAGCGCCGGGCAATCCGACTCACCCCTGCTTCGGGGCTTGTTACAGAAGGGGAACGCCGCTTTGGATGCTGGAGATTTCCGAAAGGCAGCGGAGCAATTCGAAGGTGCTCGTGCATTTGCGCCCGATAGCGTCGAAGTTTCTAGGGGATTGCTCGAGGCTTACCTGCAATTGGGGAGACCTGATCTTGCGTTACCTATTGGCACGCAGGCCGCTATGAAAGCTCCGAAAGACGCCCGGATTCATCATCTTCTCGGACTCGCTTATTTTAAGACACAGCAGAATGAGCCTGCGCGACAAGAATTGGAAAAATCCGCAGGTCTCGATCCGAACAATGCGGATGTCCCTTTCGATCTGGCTCTGGTTTTTCTGAATGCGGAACAATATGAACCTGCATCGCAGCAACTTGAAAAGTCCATAAAGTTGCGTCCGAGAAATCCGCTCGCTCACGTTCTCCTCGGGCGCGCGCTCCTCAATACAAACCGGTCAGAGCGGGCGATCGACGAATTTAAGGCTGCGTTGCAGCTCGATCCCAAGACGAGGTTGGGACATTACCATCTTGGATTCGCTTATCAGAGCCTAGGCCGCAACCAGGATGCAATCGCCGAATACGAAAGGGAGTTGGCCGGATCGGGCGAGCATCCGGAACTGCTTTATCAACTTGGCCAATGCAAACTGGAAGCTGGAGACTCGCGGGCCGCTATCTCTTACCTACAACGGGCTGTCATTTTAGATCCGAAGAACACGGATGCCTACTACGGACTGGGTAAGGCGCTACTGCAGGGAAATCGCACGGAGGAAGCCAAAACGGCACTTGAAAAGGCAAGTGAGCTGAAACCCACCGATCCGAGTCCGCATTATCAGTTGGCGCGCGCGCTGGAGAAATTGGGCGACAAAGAAGGAGCCAAAAGGGAACGTGACCGTTTTGCGGAACTAAAGAAGATGCAACCTGCCCAAGCAGGGATGGCAACGAGCCGCGACCGATGAAAAGCTCAGTGCGTGCATCGGCACTCGGCATCAGTTTGGTTCTAGTCGGCATAGTGTTGGGCGGTTATATGAGCGGCCAAACCCGAACTCCCGCCCATCCATCCCGCACAACGATTCGAAGTAAACCCCAGCCTGCAAATTCGGAGCAGTTCATAGATGTCGCCAAAGCCGCGGGGCTTGATTTTCACCTCACCTGTGGCGGAAAAGAAAAACTTTACATACTCGAAACGGACTGTGGAGGCGTAGCAGTTTTCGACTACGACAATGATGGTTGGATGGACATCTATTTTGTCAACGGCTCAACGCTGGAAGATCTACGAGCCGGAAAATGTCATCCGGGTAAACTCTATCGCAACAACCATGACGGTACATTCAGCGACGTCACCGCAAAATCCGGCTTGTCGCATTGTGCCTGGGGGTTCGGCGTTGCCGTGGGTGACTACGATAATGACGGCTGGGACGACCTCTATATCACGGACTTCGGCGGGGCGGCCCTTTATCGCAATAATGGCGACGGAACATTCACAGACGTGACGGCCAAGTCTGGCGTGGGGAATCCAGACCGCTGGGGTACGAGCGCGGCGTTCGGAGACTACGATAACGACGGCAATTTAGACCTGTATGTCGGGAACTATGTCGACCTGGATCTCAATGATCTTCCGAAGTTTGGGGAAGGAGCGTTTTGCCAGTACCGCGGGATTCCTGTGAACTGTGGGCCGCGAGGGCTCAAAGGTGCGCGAGACCGCCTTTATCACAACAATGGCGACGGCACGTTCACTGATGTAACGGAAAAGCTGAAGATCGACGAAGGTAGCTATTACGGCCTTGGAGTGCTGTGGCTCGATTATGACAAAGACGGCTGCCTTGATCTTTATGTTGCCAACGATTCCTCCCCAAGTCTGCTCTATCACAACGATTGCAAAGGCAGATTCACCGAGGTGGGTGCCGAGGCAGGCGTCGCCTACAGTTCCGATGGCCGTGAACAAGCAGGCATGGGAATCGATTCGGCCGACTACGACCATGACGGCTGGCCAGACATCATAAAAACAAACTTTTCTGACGACTCCAACAATCTGTACCACAACGATGGAACCGGCGAATTCACTGACCGAGCGGGCCCCGCGAACTTCGGTCCAATCAGTATTCCCTTCCTGGGATTTGGCGCAAAGTTTCTCGACTTCGACAACGATGGTTGGAAAGATATCTTCATCGCAAACGGACACGTCGACCCGCAAGTGGATGGGCATTCTTTTGGGGTCACGTATGCGGAGCGGCCATTTCTGTTTAGAAATCTTGGAAACGGAAAATTCGAAGAGATGGGCCACAAGAGTCCAGCTTTGAGCCAGCGTTACGCTGGCCGTGGCGCAGCGGTTGCCGATTTTATGAACGATGGGAGGCAGTACGTCCTCATGACGGTATTGGATGGCTCGCCTGTTTTGCTTAAGCCACCTCAAAGCTTGGGTAATCACTGGATCAGGATTATGGCGGTTGGTACTAGGTCGAATCGCAACGGGTACGGCGCTAAAGTGGAAGTCTCGGCCGGTGGTGTCACCTACTCGGACGAGATTCGTTCAGGCAGCAGCTATGTTTCGGCGAGCGACCCGCGGGCGCACTTCGGACTGGGTAAAGCTCAGCGTGTGGACAGTATTGTGATCAGATGGCCGTCCGGAAAGATTGATCGATTGGGGCCACAAACCGTCGACAAGGAAATCGTAATTAAGGAAGGGACCGCGGCCGTCTTGCCCTGATCCGTTGCGAGACTTCTCAGCTAACCACCTCTTGGAAACACTCGACGGCACACAAGAGCTCAGAAAAAGGCTTGTCACTCGAGATCGTGAGGCATGAACCATTCTTGTGTGACGAACTTCCAAAACTTGGATAGCGATCACGGTCAGACCTCCGGTTCTTCATAGAACTTCATCCGTTACAACAACCTAAGCTGTTGAATCTGCACAATATCCCATTTGGCCACGGAAATGCGCCAGTGTTAATCAGTTTTGTTCGCATGTGGGGATCGAGCTCGGCGCCTTCTGTGGAGCGGCGAAACTTGGTCAAGCAGTAGGAGAATCAGCAAGATAGCTTGACAAGATAAGTGCTGGAGCGCACAATGCTCCGCACTTCACATCAATGAGTGACGACTGTCACGTCGACGTTGTGACAGCGAAAGAGCCGTAAAGGCAACAAACTTTTCCGTGCACAAAGAAAAATCCCAAATGCTTCAGGGGGTAGGTGAATGAAGAGACTGCAGTTCTGCCTCGTGCTGTTATGCACGCTGCTGCTCGCTCTGGGCGCTTTTGCGCAAGTCCAGAACGGTCAATTTACGGGTGAAGTAACAGACCCGTCCGGCGCAGCGATCGCCAATGCCAATGTTACGGTGACCAACACCGGAACGAACCTCACTCAAAAAGTGACGACAAACCAGGCGGGGCTTTATACCGTCAAGGAACTTCCGGTCGGTTCTTACAAGATTATTGTCGACGCGAAAGGCTTCAAGACGTCGCAGAACACAAGTCTTACCCTGAACGCTGGCACGATCCAGCACGTTGATTTCAAGTTGCAACTGGGTGAGGCGCGCGAAGTTGTCGAAGTCTCTGGCGAAGCGACGCAGGTTAACGTCGAAGACTCGAAGCTGGCCTCCACCGTTACATCTAGTCAGGTTGAAAACCTGCCCCTGAATGGCCGCAACGTTTATGACCTCGTTCAGCTAGCTCCCGGTGCTGTTAACGTCCGTGGTGTCATGTCGGAAAACGGCGCCAACACGGTCGTGAACGGTTTGCGTGAAAACTTCAACGGCTTCCTGATCAATGGTTCTTCTAACAAGGGCTTGAGCGGCGGTGTTGTAACGACGCCCATTGAAGATACAGTGCAGGAATTCCAGCAGCTGACATTGAATATGTCCGCTCAGTACGGCAACAGCGCTGGATCCGTCACAAATCTGGTTACGAAGTCGGGAACAAACCAGTATCACGGCAGCGGATGGTGGTTTAACCGAAACGATTGGTTTGACGCGAACAACTTTTTCGCCAATCAAAGTGGTACAGCACGCCAAGCACTGCGATTCAACCAGTTTGGCGGAACGTTCGGTGGACCGATCGTCAAGGACAAGTTGTTTTTCTTCTTGTCTTACCAGAAGACCAAGTTTCGCGAATCTGCGCCGCCCAGCGTTGTCACCGTGGAATCGCCCGAGTGGCGTCAAGCTGTGATGGCTGGTTTGCCTAACTCTACTGCAGCACTACTGTACGGTGATTTCGCGCCTACAGTTGTCGGTACTCCGGCCCCGTTCGACCCATCGTCGGGCGAAAACATCACTTCATTGAATGACTACACCGGAGGAAACTTCTCCAATTGGCTTTGTGCCGATGGTCAGAACGCTCTGTTTTCTTCTCGAATCGCAGCAGTCATCGGCGTAACCGCGCAGGACCAGACTGATATGGGGGCTGCTGGGTGCGGAACTATCCCTGGCATCCAAGGTGGAAGCATTGCACCAGGCGGTGACATCGCGACGGCTCGTCGTACAGTAAACATTCTCAACAATACGATCGCCCTCAATGGCTCTCAAAATCAGATCAATACCGGCGAAGGCAATCTGTTGAACGGTTGGGAACTTGGCGGAAAGATCGATTTCAATCCGACGGCAAAAGACCGCATATCCTACTCAATGAACTGGAACAGGTTCCCCGACTCGTTTGGCTTTCCAAACACGACCAGCAATAGCAACGGCCGCGGACCGGGGTTTCTTAACCCCACGTTAGCAAAGTCTCCCAATGGCCAATTGAGTTGGGTTCACACATTTAGTCCAACCGTGCTGAACGAAGCGAGAGCTGGCTATGCTTTAAATATCACCGGCGATGTCAGCACCGCTTTGCCAGGCGTTCCCGATATCCGATTCGATGACGGATCTATGGGTTTTGGATCCTACTCCGGATATCCCCAAGTCTTCCACGAGAACATCTATTCCTATTCGGACATGGTTTCGATTTCGCACGGAAAACACAACTTGAAGGTCGGGGTTGATTTCCGCCGCAATATCGAAAACAGTGAGTTCAACGTTGCAAGACCGTCGTACTACTTTACGGATTTCCTGTACTTCGCAGCCGATGCACCGTACACACAATCTGCTGGCGTTGATCCAGGAATTATCGACGGCGGAGGTGCGCGCCTCGCCAGTAACTTCCGGCACTGGCGGAATCTGGAGATGGGCGCATACTTCCAGGATGACTGGAAGGTTACGCGTAACCTAACCTTGAATCTCGGGTTGCGCTACGATCTTTACCAACGTCACCATGAACTTAACAATCTCGTCACCACCTTTATCAAAGGTCCTGGCAGCAACTTCATTGATGACATTTCGACTGGAGCAGGACAGATTAAGGATGCGAACAC